>Ga0265301_10001856_pt1 | contig 26222 bp, 24 predicted proteins | sample AusTroGonzalo_MG_2_FD_193488 | JGI IMG/M metagenome (GOLD analysis project Ga0265301, IMG submission 193488) | Bovine rumen microbial communities from tropical cattle in Woodstock, Queensland, Australia - Gonzalo_04 | ecosystem: Host-associated > Mammals > Digestive system > Stomach > Rumen ... | reverse complement strand
GCCCTTGTCCTCTATAGGTTAATCTTCAGCGAATTCCGCCTTCAAAATCTTAAACACCTCGTTCACAGTCTCAATCTCGAGGTCGGCGCGTGATGCCACTTCTTCTGGAGTGTATGCGAGGACGTTCTTAGCTGTGTCGCAACCCATTCTGCGGAGTGAGTCGATGATCCAGTCTTCGATTTCGTCGTTGAATTCCTTCAGATCGACGTCGTCTTCCATATCGACCTCGTCAGAATTACGATAAACGTCGATGTCATAGCCTGTGAGCTTGCCGGCGAGCTTGATGTTGTAGCCGCCCTTACCGATGGCGAGACTCACTTGGTCATTCTCCATATAAACCTCGGCGAGTTTCTTAGCCTCGTTGATGTTTATTGAGGTGATCTTCGCTGGGCTTAAAGCTCTGCTGATGAACAGCTCAGGCTTTGTAGTGAAGTTGATGACGTCGATGTTTTCGTTGCGCAACTCTCTCACGATGCCGTGGATGCGCGAGCCTTTCATACCGACGCATGCGCCTACCGGGTCAATTCTGTCGTCATACGACTCGACGGCAATCTTTGCTCTCTGACCTGGCTCACGCACGATCTTTCTGATGGTGATGAGACCGTCATAGACCTCAGGAACCTCCTGCTCGAACAAGCGCTGCAGGAAAATCTCCGATGTTCTAGACAAAGTGATGACCGGTGTGCCGTTTTTGTTCTCCACACTCTTCACGATGGCGCGGATTGTCTCACCTTTCTTATAAACGTCGGCAGGAATCTGCTCAATCTTAGGCAAAACAAGCTCAATGCCGTCTTCATCAACAGCGATGATTTCCTTGCGCCATGCCTGTGAAACCTCGGCGTTTATGATTTCACCAACTTTATCTTTGTATTTCTGATAAATGTTCTCCTTCTCGTACTCCATGATCTTTGTCTGAAGGTTCTGGCGGATTGCCAAAATCTCTCTTCTGCCAAAGCTGTGGATGTCAACGACTTCCGCCACATCGTCACCGACTTCGAAGTCCGGCTCGATTTTTATTGCGTCGGAATATGCGATTTCTGCCAGCTCGTCTTCTACAGCGCCATCCTCAACCACAGTGCGGTTGTGATAAATCTCAAGGTCGCCCTTGTCGATGTTGACGATGATGTCGAAATACTCGTCGCTGCCGTATTTCTTTGCAAGCATAGCCTTGAACACGTCGCTCAGGATGTGCATCATGGCCTCGCGGTCGATGTTCTTAAACTCCTTAAATTCGGAGAAGGTGTCGATTAAGTTAAGTGTGTCCATTTTTAAAATTTAATATATGGTCTGACTTCTTTTAATTTATTGATTTCCAATGTGCTAGCATCGTGATAGATGATTTTTGTCAACTTGCCGTATTTCTTCGCCTCGGCTTCCTCAACTTCGAGGGTCAAATCATTGAACGACACAAGCTTATACATCTTTTTCACGCCTTCTATATCGGTGATTATCAAATCTTTGCCGATATATTTCTGATATTGTCTCATCTTCAGAAGAGGCTCATCGATACCTGCCGACGACACGCTGAGTTCATAATCCTCAACGTCTCTGTCCAACTTCTCGTTGATGTAATTGCTCACCTCAACGCAGTCGTCTATGGTCACTGAGCTGTCCGCGTCAAGGAAAAGCTCAATGACATTGCTCTTGCTGATCGTCACATTTACAACGTAACGGTCGCTGCCTTGCATCGCCTCTTCGGCCAAACTGATGATTTGTTCTTTCGTTATCATTTCTTTAACAATAAAAAAACCTGTTACATTCCGTAGCAGGCCTTCAACTCTTTCCTAATGTTGTCGAGCAAGGATTCGAACCTTGACAGGCAGAACCAAAATCTGCAGTGCTGCCATTACACCACTCGACATCATTCCAATTCTGAATGCGGGTGCAAAATTAGAAAAATTTTTAATATGAAAATAATTTTTTGTAAAAAATTTTTGACTATTTTTGCAGTTCAAATGAAAAAAATAAAATATGAACTTTAAAAAACTTAACAATATTGTCGGTTGGGGCGTTTTCGCCATTGCCACAATTGTTTATTTTCTTACCATGGAACCTACCGTAAGTTGGTGGGACTGTGGTGAGTACATCTCTACAGCTAACAAATTACAGGTGGGACACCCGCCTGGAGCACCGACATTCCAGCTCATCGGCCGTTTCTTCACGTTGTTTGCCTTCGGTGACGTCACCAAAGTGGCAATGATGATTAACATCATGTCGTGCCTGTGCTCAAGTTTGACGATATTGTTCCTTTTCTGGACGATTTCAATGCTTGCTCAGAAAATATGGATGCGTGATGGCGAAAATGCCAGCGATAACAATAAATTGGCCGTCTTGGCTGCATCGGCAATAGGTGCTTTGGCTTTCACATTCACCGATTCGTTCTGGTTCAACGCCGTGGAAGGCGAAGTGTATGCCATGTCGTCGTTCCTTACCGCTATTACGTTTTGGGCAATCCTGAAATGGGAAAAAGTCGCCGATGAACAAAATCATTACCGTTGGCTTATCTTGATAGCTTATATCATAGGCCTTTCAATCGGTGTGCACTTGCTTAATTTGCTGGCGATTCCTGCCATTGTCTATGTCGTCTATTTCAAGAAATATAAATTCTCTTGGAAGGGATTCATCTGGTCAGGTATCATCGCTGTGGCTCTCACAGGATTCATCCAAGTGATACTTATCCCGGCTGTCGTCTCGCTCGCAGGCAAATTCGAACTGTTCTTCGTGAACACCATAGGTATGCCGTTCAACTTCGGAACGATATTCTACTTCGTATTGATAATTGCATTGATAGTCTGGGGATTATGGTTTACAACTTCGAGAAACAAACCGATTTGGAATACGATAATTCTGTCGTTTATGTTCATCCTTATCGGTTATTCGTCGTTCTTTATGCTTGTAATCCGTGCCAACGCCAACACTCCTATCAACGAAAATGAGCCGAAAGACGCAATCTCGTTGCTTTCCTATCTGAAACGTGAACAATACGGTAGCTGGCCTCTGCTTTACGGACCTTATTATATGGCTAAGCCTTACGATATGGAAGAGGGTACACCTATTTATTATAAGGACCATAACAAAGGGAAATATGTGGTGGTTGCTAAAAACCCAGGTGAATATATCTATGACAACAATGTGAAAACGCTCTTCCCACGTATGTGGAATGGCTCGAAGAAAACATATGTCAGCACCTATGAACGCTACATCGACAAGTCGAATATGCGCGTCACCACGCAGATGACACCAAGAGGTACCACCGAACGCGTCATGATTCCGACATTTGGTCAAAATCTGCGCTATTTTATTGATTATCAATGTGGATGGATGTTCTGGCGCTACTTCATGTGGAATTTCGTAGGCCGTCAGAACGACACCGAAGGTCAGGGCGAAATAGAGAATGGCAACTGGGTCAGCGGCATCGGATTTATTGATAATCCGCGTCTCGGCGACCAGAAAGACCTTCCTCGCACTATGCAGAGTCCCGCCCGGACGGAGTATTACTTCCTTCCATTGATATTGGGTCTTGTCGGATTGTTCTATCAGCTTAAAAAAGACTCTAAAAACTGCTGGGTGGTGTTCCTGCTCTTCTTCATGACAGGTATCGCTATCATCATGTACCTCAACCAGACTCCTTATCAGCCACGTGAACGTGACTACTCTTATGCCGGCGCATTCTACGCTTTCGCAATCTGGATGGGCTTCGGCGTACTTGGAATCATCGAAGGATTGAAAAAAGTTGTTAGTAACCAGAGAGTTGCAATATATATCGCCACCGCAGCATGTCTGTTTGTCCCTGTTCTCATGGCAGCACAAGGTTGGGAAGGTCACAACCGTTCAGGAAAAACCTCAGCTCTCGACTGGGGCAAGAACTATCTCACGGCATTGCCTGCAAATTCAGTGATTTTCACACGTGGCGACAACGATACATTCCCGCTTTGGTATGTCCAAGAAGTGGAGGGCTACCGCACCGATGTCCGCGTATGTAACTTCATGCTCTCTTCAGGTTATTGGTATGTGCATCAGATGGGTAGAAAAATCTATAACTCCGAGAAACTGCCACTCTCATTGACACCTGCACAATATGACAACGGAATTCATGAGAATGTCAAGATAGAGGATGTTATCGAAGGCCCTGTCGAACTGAAAGATGTAATCGATTTTGTGAGGAGCGACAATCCACGCACCAAGGCTACCACAATGGGCGGCGAGAAAGTCGATTATTTCCCGACAAGAAAGCTGAAACTTACAGTTGATAAAGAGAAAGTCGTCGCTAACGGTATCGTCCCGGAAAGCATGAAAGACGAAATCGTCGATGAGATAGTGTGGACCATTTCCGATAAAGTCGATTATCTCACGAAAAACGAGCTTATGCTCCTCGATTTCATGGCCACCAACAATTGGGAGAGATGCGTGTATTTCACGAGTTTGAGCGATATTTCAAATGTTCTCGGCATCGACAAATATCTGCATCAGCAGGGGCTGTCGCATCGTTTCATGCCTGTTCTCGCTCCTGATTATTACAAAAACGCTGGCGGAGTGTTTATCGACGGCTCATACGACCTCCTCGTGAATGATTCACGCTGGGGCCGCCTCAACGAGCCTGATGTTACCGTTGACCCTGAAAGCACACGTAACATTTCATTTGTAAAAATGGCATATATGCGTCTGGCTCAGTCACTTGTAAATCGTGAGAAATACGAAGAAGCGATCACAGTGATGGATAAATGCCAGTATTTCTTCCCAGATGAGAAGATTCCGTACGGATATTATTACGAGGGTTATTTCCCAGAGCTGTATTATCGCGCTGGCGCAATGGAAAAAGGTGATGAGGTGTTGCTGAAAATAGCAGCAAATTCTACCGATGAGCTACGCTATTTCAAGACGTTGAAGCCTAAGTTCATAGAGTATTACGCCGATGATGTCCACGATGCATTGTCGCTTGTGAATACTATGGCAGACTGTGCCAAACGCAACAAACGCTACGATATTCAGAAGGAACTTGACCAAGTGGTCAACGACTATCTGGACTTCTTCTTGCCGTATTTGTAGAAAAACATAAAGTAAATACCTACGACAACAAACGGGATACTTAACCATTGTCCCATGTCGAGTGCCATCGAGTTCTCAAACTCCACTTGCGGCTGTTTGATGAACTCGATGAGTATTCTTGAGCCGAAAATAACGGTGCAGAATAGCCCAAATAAGAAGCCCGGGCGTTGGTTGACAGTGTCTTTCTTAAAGTACAGCCACATCAGTACAATAAAGACAATTACGCATATCAGAGCTTCATAAATCTGTGTGGGATGACATGCCGGAATGGCGTCAATAGGCGTGCCTTCAGCCCAGTCGCGCACGAATTTGAAGCCCCAAGGCAGCGATGTCTTATATCCATAAATCTCAGAATTCATTAAGTTTCCGAGACGTATGAATGCTCCGCCGATAGCGACTGGAATCACTATGCGGTCAAGAATCCAAATATATGGTTTCTTTATTTTTCTTGCATAAATAAACAATCCGAGAAGTATTCCTATTGCGCCTCCATGACTGGCGAGACCGCCCTCCCAGATGTATAGGAATTTTTCAGGATTTGCCAGATAATACCCCGGCTCATAAAACAGACAGTGACCTAATCGGGCGCCTACGATGGTGAAAATCAGCATATACAACAAAAGCTTGTCCAATAGCTCGTCGCTGAGACTCTCCTTGCGATAAACTTTTTGCATAATGTAATAGCCGACGACAAACACCATTGCCCACAATAGTCCGTACCACGCCACCGGACGACCTCCAAGCAGCGGCCAGTTCTCGGGAAACGTGAAAATATATGGGTTTACGTCCCAAATGATATAATTCAATGTCATCTTAATTCAAATTTTCTGTCCAAATCTGTAAAAAATCATCAATAGAGCTGACGTTGTCTCTGAAACGCTCTCTTATCGAAATCTCAGGTGTAATCACTTTATTTAATTGAAAATCAGACTGTTTGCACCAGTTGAAATAACCTTCTTTGCATAAATGCCTTGCCAGATACTCTTGTTCGGTCTGACCAGGTGTGGGCACGAGATATGCACTGCGTCCCAATCTGACAAGATCCATGAGCGATGAATAACCGCCACGACAGATGATGTTCTCAGCATCGTTGACAAACTTGACAAAAGCTGTGTCGTCGGCATGATTAAGCATCTTGACATTTGCAGGAATGTCCTTCGGAAGGTCGCTACTTCCTGGTTTTGCCCTGAGTATCAATATGTTACCTTTTATGTCTTTAGCTTGTTTCAAAACTATATCTTCAAACATCGTTCTTTGTGGCTCAGGGCCTGAAAGAATAACCAAATACTTGATGTGTTTCTCTGTATCTTCTTGATTATTAGGACTAAAGCGACTTAAAATGCCAAGATATTCCGTCTTGATGCGTTTGAAAGAAGGATGTGATAACTTGCCAGCCAGCGACGGATCGTCTTCATAATCCGGAACCCAAATCTCATCGTATTTTTTAATGTAGCTGTTGTTGAACATATTAATAATAGGAGTGGTCCATTTCCACGGATGAGGCACTTGAATATGCAGCTGATGTGTAATGAAGACGGTATGCACATTATGGCTCCAGCAACCAAAACGATTGTCGGAAATCACTGCGTCGATATTGTGTTGCTTAATGATTTCCTCAATTTTTTTATGATCTCTCTTAAACGCTCTGATTGCTCTTGGAAAAGAAAACATCATCTTGAAAACCTGAGTGTTTGAACGGCTATATACAGGGTCAAAACCAGGCAAGTCAATGCATTCGATATCGGTAAAAGCGCTTTTCAAAAATGCCAGAGGGCCTCTGTCTGCTGCAATAATCACCTTGTGGCCAAGATTTGTCAAGGCTTTTATGATTGGCACACAACGAGTTGCATGCCCTAATCCCCAGTTTAAAGGACAAATTAAAATGTTCATTACTACATTATTTTTCTGCAAAATTACTAAAAAAATTAACATAAATTGCATAAATCTGGAAGAAAACGTACTTAAATAATGTGTAATTTTGCATCATGACAAGTCAAAAACTATACGAAATCGCTCTTACGCTTGTTCCGGGTATCGGATATGTGAATGGTAAGAAGTTGGTCGCCTACTGCGGTGGTGCCGAAGCTGTTTTTTGTGAAAACAAAAAAGCATTGGCGCAAATCAGCGGGGTGAATGACAATATGATTAAAGCCCTTGATTCTAAAGAAGTTATAAAAAGGGCTGAGGAAGAATTGGAGTTTGTGGAAAAGAATGGGATAAAGCTTCTTTTTTACCTCGATCCGGAGTATCCGAAACGTCTTCAACATTGCCACGACAGCCCATTGGTGTTGTATTATAAAGGTAATGCCGACCTTAATGTTCAGAAAGTGGTAGGCGTGGTCGGGACGCGAAATATCACAGACTATGGCCGATATGTCGCCGAAAAAATAATAGAAGATTTGTCGTCTGATAATGTGCTGATAGTCAGTGGCTTGGCGTATGGCGTTGATGCCGTGGCGCATAGAGCCGCATTAAAATATAATCTTGCAACCGTGGGCGTGCTGGGACACGGACTGCAAACTGTTTATCCGGCAGAAAATAGGAAATTATCAACAAAAATGCTTGAGAAAGGAGGTGTATTAACAGAATTTGTCAGCGGGACACAACCAGACAGGGAGAATTTTCCAAAACGTAACAGAATAGTGGCTGGAATGGTTGACTGTTTGATAGTTGTCGAAAGCGCACTGAAAGGTGGTGCCATGATAACGGCAGAGATAGCAAACTCATACGACCGAGAGGTGTTCGCAGTGCCAGGACGAGTTGGCGATATCTACAGCGAGGGATGTAATCAGCTCATCAAAACAAACAAAGCCAACCTCACAACCGGTGCGACGGATATCAGATACGTGATGCGCTGGGACGTTGACACCAAAGTGGTGGCGAAACAAATGCGTATGTTCCGCGATTTTAGTGATGATGAGAAAAAGATTATGGCAGTTTTCGAAAACAAAAATGTTGTCCATCTTGATGACATCATCGTGTGGACCGATTTGTCGCCGTCGAAGATAGCATCTGTGCTGCTTTCGCTGGAGTTTGACGGGGTCCTGACGGCCTTGCCTGGGAAACGTTATCAAAAGTTGTAAGGTTTTTTAGCGTAATTCAATAAAAATCTGTACCTTTGCATCGTTTTTTATTGCAAAGATGCCGATAGGTAGAGTCATCAAGTCAACAGGAAGCTGGTACGACGTCCGTAACGACGCCGGAGAGATAGTGCTATGCCGTCTGAGAGGTAAAATACGCCTCGACGGACTGCGTACAACAAACCCAGTCGCCGTTGGTGATCTCGTGAACTACGAAAAAGAACGCGATAAGGATACCTGTGTGATAGATAAGATACTTCCGCGCACTAACGTGATAGTGCGTAAATCGGTGAATCTGTCAAAAGAATCCCATATCATTGCGTCAAATGTTGACCAGGCTATTCTTGTCGCAACAATAGCACAGCCAAGGACTTCGACGGGATTTATCGACAGGTTTACGGTGACGGCAGAAGCATATCATATCCCTGTGGTAATAGTCTTTAACAAGTGCGATATCTATAACGATGAACAAAATGCCCAAGCTGAAGTACTGATGAAAGTGTATAACGGCATCGGCTATCAGTCGTTTCTGATTTCCGCCAAGACAGGCCAAAACTGCGACAGGCTTATGGCTATCATGAAAGATAAGATGAGCATGTTTTCCGGTCATTCCGGAGTGGGAAAATCGGCATTGGTGAACCGACTTGACCCAAGTCTCGACATCAGAGTGGGAGAGATATCCGAAGTGCATGAAAAAGGCAAACATACTACCACATTTGCCCAGATGTATGAACTCGGTTTTGGAGGTTATATCATTGATACTCCAGGAATTAAAGAGTTTGCGCTTTATGATATGGAAAAAGAGACTCTGGCCCAACGGTTCCCTGAGATGCGTGCCATGATGCATGAATGCCACTTCAATAACTGCACGCATTTGCATGAACCACATTGTGCAATAAAAAACGCTGTGGAACAAGGTTTTATCGCTGACTGGCGTTACGAGAACTATTGTAACATGATGGATGATTGATTGTTTATGAGAAAACTGATGGCCGTACTGCTTCTGATGCTGTCTGTTGTGACATCCGCACAACAGCAGGACGACTGTTTCGTGGTCTCAAAAATCAATGTGACGGGTAACAAAGTGACAAAATTGTCAACGATCGACAGAGAATTACTATTTCACGAAGGCGATACCATATGCTCTTATGAAACTATCAAACAAAGTCGTGAAAACTTGCTGAACACCTCGCTTTTCAATTTTGTTGATTTTGATTGGGCTGACGAAACCGTTGATGCTGGAGTTGCTACTAAGTCACTGACAATCAGTGTGGTAGAGCGCTGGTATCTTTGGCCGATACCATATCTTGCATATTCGGATAGAAACCTGCGAGCTTGGTACGAAGCGGAAAACTTGGCTCGTCTTAGCTATGGCTTCGACCTCGTTTACAGCAACCTATGGGGCCTCAAACATCAGCTCGACCTGACTATAATTGCAGGCTATAACCAAAACTATGGAATAATATACGATATTCCATATGTTACTCACCGACAACGTTTGGGTATCAAGGCTTCAACCGGTTATACAAGGGATAGGGAAGTGGCATACATCACAAAAGACGACAAAATCAGCTATTTTAAAGGCGAAGACAAATACGCCCACGAGTCGTTTTATGCTTTCGTGATGCCTTATTACAGGTTCGGATACCGCAACAGATTGTTCTTGGAATTCAGATACGATAACAGAGTTTTTAACGACAGCCTGCCAAGTCTGAATACCGATTTCGCCAACCTGGAAGGCACGCGTTTCCAGTATTTTACGCTGTCGGCAGTATTTAAAAACGACTATCGAGACGACCATAACTATCCGCTCAACGGCCATTATCTTGAGCTGGAACTGACAAAAATAGGCTTGGGAGCATTCGATTATTCGCCCGATATTTTCTACGGAAAAGTCACAGCTGATGTTTATACTCCCATAAGTGGCAGATTTTACTGGGCTTCCAATGTCACGGCCAAGGTGTCGGACAGCAAAACAGCACCTTATTTCTTGTCGCAGGGCTTCGGATATAAGAACGATTATGTCAGAGCTTTCGACCTCTATGTCATCGATGCGCTGAATTATGCAATATGTAAGAATAACTTGAAGTTCGAGATATTAAGACCGGTAACGAAACACATCCCATTCATAAAGAATGATAGGTTCGGAAAGATACACTTGGCATTATACGCTAACCTGTTTTTCGACTTCGCTTACACATGGGATGTCATTGTGCCTGATGGGTTTAACACACGAATTGCAAATCAATGGATCTACGGAACAGGTTTTGGCATAGATTTTGTTACGTATTATGATAAGGTTTTGCGATTGGAGTATGGCGTAAACGGCTTGGGCGAGACCGGATTTTTTGTCCATCTCGTGGCTCCAATATAAATTGAAAACATTTTGTTATGAGAATAGCATTATATGGCAGAGGCTTCGGCCCTGATTATGACGGACTTATGAAAGAAGTCCTGCGCGTTTTGAAAGACGCTGGCACCGAGACGTTGGTCTTCACTGGTCTGCTCGACGATATCAAGCGTTGCGCATCGGAATGCGCTGACTATCATGTGTTTAACTCGTATGAACAATTAAAGGATAAGGCTGATGTGCTGTTTTCCTTCGGCGGCGACGGCACCATGCTCGATTCTGTGGAATATGTGCGCGATACTGCTATCCCAGTGCTTGGAATCAATATGGGACGCCTCGGTTTCCTTTCAAGCGTGTCGTCAAAAGAGACGTTGGACGCTGTGCATAAAATCCTTAACGGCGAGTACGAGGTGGAAAAACGCTCGCTGCTCGAACTCGTGGGCGAGGGACAGCGCTTCAAAGGCATCAACTACGCTCTTAACGAATTGAGTGTCATGCGAAAAGACGGCAGCAGCCTCATCGTCATACAAGTGTTTGTTGACGACAAACTGCTCAACACCTATTGGGCAGACGGCCTTATTCTGGCCACCCCGACAGGCTCCACGGCATATTCGCTGAGCGCAGGAGGACCTATCGTCGCACCAAATAATGACAGTTTTTTAATAACTCCTATATCCGCACACAATTTAAGCGTACGTCCTGTCGTTATATCAGACAAAAGCATCGTGAAAATCAAGGTGGATGGCCGCTGCGACGCCTACGACCTCAGCCTTGACTCGCGTACTAAATTGGTTGACAAGGGTTTACAACTTGAAATCAAAAAAGCTGATTTCTCGTTCAATATGGTGAAACTGCCAGGAAAAGATTTCTTCGAAGCTATCCGAAACAAACTGCTTTGGGGTAATGATGTGAGAAATTAGAAATTTTTTGTTGACATTAACAAAAAATTCGTAAATTTGTCAGTTTATTGAGAAAAAGTTTAAACGACTGTCTATCAATAGGAAAGAAATTGTAAGCGAATGAAGAATTGTAAAAAAGTTGTAATCATTGCGTTGATTGTCCTGTTTGTGGGACATTTTCTTGCTCCTAAGACGGTGCAGGCCCAGGTTCTCGAAGTGGGCGGCTCCGTTGGATTGTCGTATTATATGGGCGATATCAACCCTAAAATTCCATTTATTGACAGCAATTTGGGCTGGGGCGTACTGGTCAGATATTATGAAGGCACACGTTGGGCTTTCCGCCTTGCTTATTCCAACTTGCAACTCAACGGCAGCGACAAAGACTCGGGCTTCTGTCCGGAACGCGGACTCTCGTTTAATACCAAAGCACACGATTTTGCAGCTATAGCTGAATTTAACTTCCTCGATTATTTTACCGGAAGCAAACGTAGCGGACTGTCGCCATATCTTTTTGGCGGTATCTCGGTGTTCTCGTTTAATCCGAAAGCAGACGACGGAACAGAACTTCGCAATATTTTTACTGATGTCGATTATGACGCAACCATACCTGTCGAAGGCGCCGATAAATATAGTAAAATGGCTCTTTCAATACCATTCGGATTCGGTGTAAAATACAGTCTGAGTCATAGGATCGGATTGGCATTTGAATGGCGCTGGGACTATACCTTCACCGACTGGATTGACGACTGTCACGCGTTTTATCCGGAAAATCCAAATAGCTACAGCGACCCGACAGGCTTTACGAATGATATAGACGAAGGTGATGGCAAAAAGTTTATCCTGCGCGGCAATAAATTTGACAACGAGTGGGGTGGATATCTCAATTTCTCGTTGACATATAAATTCAATCTGCCGAATGGCAAAGATTGCAATAAAAGAGAACGATATAAAAATTACGATTAACAATGGAAAGCTTTAAAGATAAGATTATAGCTGAACGCCTGCCACAGCATGTCGCTGTCATCATGGATGGCAACGGACGCTGGGCAAAGGAACAGGGAAAAATGCGCGTTTTCGGTCATCAGCATGGCGTTGACGCTGTGCGCGCAGTTACAGAAGCCTGTGCCGAACTGGGCGTGAAGTATCTTACCCTCTACGCTTTCTCAACAGAAAACTGGAACCGCTCACCGTTTGAAGTCGATGCCCTGATGACATTGCTTACAAAAGCTTTGAAAAACGAGCTTAAGACATTGAACGACAATAATATACGTCTTAACGCCATCGGCGACCTGAAACGCTTGCCACAGTCACAATACGACGCACTGATGTATGCCATCGACAACACGAAAAATAACACCCGCATGGCATTGACGTTATGCCTCAGCTATTCTTCGCGTTGGGAGATTACAAAAGCAGTGAAAGACATTGCGGCAAAAGTTAAGGAAGGTGTTATAAACCCTGATGATATTGATGAATCAGTGATTAGTAATAACTTGGCTACAGCAGGAATGCCCGATCCCGACTTGCTCATCCGGACAAGCGGAGAAGAGAGAATCAGTAATTATTTGCTGTGGCAAATTGCTTATTCAGAACTGTATTTCACAAAGAAATACTGGCCTGATTTCAAAAAAGAGGATTTATATGAGGCAATAGTCGATTATCAAAAACGTGAACGTAGGTTTGGGAAGACAAGTGAACAGATTAATAAGTAAAAAAATGACTTTTTCGAAAAGATATATAGTATTTGTAACTGCCTTGTTATGCTGGATTTTCATGATGACAGGCAATACCGCAAACGCCCAAATACAAATTGGAAACGATTTGTCGGATATTGATTACACTTTCCCTCGAGATTATGAAATTGGAGGAATAACGGTCACCGGCGTGCAATATGTTGACCCCGCTACCGTAGTGATGCTTTCGGGTTTGCGAGTCGGAATGACGGTGCAGATTCCAGGCGATAAAATCACCCAAGCTATCCGTAATCTTTGGGAACAAGGTCTTTTTGAAGATATTCAGATTCTTCAAACTCAACGAGTCGGAAATAAAGTGTTCCTCAATATCGACATGAAGGAACGTCCGAGGATTAGCAAATTCTCGTTTAAAGGTGTGAAAAGAGCTGAGGCTGAAGAACTTAGAAAGAAAATCAATATTACGCGCGGTGATGTGGCAACCGAGCATACCATCAACAAAACCAAGCGTATCATAACGAATTATTTCGCCGACAAAGGTTTCCTGAATACCGAGGTGAAGATGACATCTGTGCCCGATACAACAATGGGAAACTATGTGTATATTGTGATAGATGTCGATAAAAAACACAAGGTCCGTATCGGCGAGATTGTAGTAAACGGCAATGAGGTGCTTACCGACATACAGGTACGCAATGCGATGAAAGAGACGAAACGCAGAGGTAAATTCGACCCACTGCGCCCTCTAGGAGCCTCGTTTGTCAACACAATTTGGGATATCATCACATTGAAACCTGCTAAAGCAGAAGAAGAGGTCATATGGTATTTCTCGGAAAACATCCGCCCGAGGATTTTCAAAACATCACGTTATGACGAAGGTAATTTTGAAGATGACAAAAAGCTTATCATCAAGAAATACAACGATAAAGGCTACAGAGATGCCAAAATCGTAAAGGATTCGGTGTATGTGATGGATGATAGGAACCTCGGTATCGCACTGACAATAAGCGAAGGCGACAAGTATTATTTCGGAAATATCAGCTGGGTGGGTAACACCAAATACGACACCGCTACACTTAACAAAGTCCTCGGAATACGTAAAGGCGATGTGTATAATCAAGAGCTGCTTAATAATAACCTGACTTATAGCGAAGGCGGATACGACGTGTCATCTCTTTATATGGATGACGGTTATCTCTTCTTCCGCGTTGATCCTGTTGAAGTTAGAGTTGAAAACGACACCATCGACCTCGAGATGCGTATGAACGAGGGCGATCAAGCCACCATCAAACGCGTGATAGTGCAGGGTAACACAAAAACCAACGATAAGATTATCATCCGTGAGATGTACACCCGCCCTGGACAGCTCTACAGCCGCGGCGATATCATCAGATCAATACGTGAGCTGTCAGCTCTGCAATATTTTGATGCTCAGAAACTTGTACCTGACATCCAGCCGGATCCTGCTGACGGAACCGTTGATATCAACTACGTGGTTGAAGAGACGCCAAACGACCAGATAGAGTTGTCTGCTGGTTGGGGCTACAACCGTCTGATGTTGTCGTTGGGCTTGAATCTTAACAACGTGTCGTTGAGAAACTTCTTCAAAAAAGACGCATGGCGCCCAATTCCTGCCGGCGATGGACAGAAGCTATCATTCAGAGTCCAGACTTACGGCGTGACGTATATTAATTATGGTGTGTCGTTCACAGAGCCTTGGCTCGGAGGCAAGAAGCCAAATGCGCTGACAGTCTCACTGTATCATTCGACATACAAAAACACTTACACCGCCGATATCGGTATCTTCAAACAGACAGGTGTCTCGGTGGGTATAGGCTCGCGTCTGAAATGGCCTGATGACTATTTCACACTTTACAACGGCATCAATGTTATAAGATATTCGCTTCATAACTATAAGAGTATCTTTAACTTCGGTACTGGTAATGGTGACTTTAACCTTATCGGGTATAATATCACTTTCGGACGTAACTCGACGAGTCACCCTATTTATCCTCGCTTCGGCTCGGAATTCATCCTCTCTCTTGAGGTTACTCCTCCGTATTCGGCTTTCCGTGAGAAGGATTTTGAAGCAGAGTATCCTGATGTTGATGAACGCGAAGATGCTATGTATCACTGGGTTGAGTTCCATAAATGGAAGTTCAAAGCAGCATTATACACTGAGCTTGCCGACAAACTCGTCCTTATGACGCGTGCAAGATTCGGTTTCTTGGGGTATTACAATCCAAACATCGGCATAACTCCGTTCCAGCGTTTCTGCCTCGGCGGCGACGGTTTGACTGGCGCGTATAACTTCGACGGACGTGAGCTTATCGGTATGAGAGGTTATGCAAACACCTCATTGACACCTGATTACACCTCGAATAGCAGCGAGGGTGGCAATATCTTTGTGAAATACACAATGGAGTTGCGTTATCCTCTCACATTGAACCCGTCGGCGACGATTTTTGCCCTCACTTTCGTGGAAGCAGGTAACTGCTGGCTCGGAATGGACAAATTCAACCCGTTCGATTTGTACCGTTCAGCTGGTCTCGGCGTGCGTATCTATCTGCCGATGTTCGGAATGCTCGGTCTTGACTGGGGCTACGGATTCGATGAAGTGCCAGGCGCTAAAGAAGCTTCAGGTAGCCAGTTCCACTTCTCAATTGGCGGCTCAATAGATTAAAATTTGAAATAAATGGAAATGAATATGAAAACTACTAAATCATTATTGCTCGTTTTCCTCATGGTTTTGGGGATTATAACCGTAAAAGCCCAGAATAATCAGAAGTTCGCATATGTCGATACCGATTATATCCTGCAAAATATTCCTGAATTTGGCGATGCTCAAGAGGAGATAAACCAGATGTCGGTGAATTGGCAGAAAGAGCTGAAGGCTTTGCAAAACAAACTCGACCAGATGAAACGCGACTATCAGACTGAGGCCGTGTTGCTTTCTGACGATATGAAAAGAAAGAAAGAAGAAGCTATCGCTGCAAAAGAACAGGAACTCACCGATCTCCAGATGCAGTATTTCGGACCTGAGGGCGAGCTTTTCTCAAAGCGTATCGAGCTGATTCAGCCTATCCAGGAAAAGATTTACAATGCCATCAATCAAGTGGCACAGATTAAGAACTTCGCTTTCGTGTTCGACAAGTCGTCAGGTGCAACGATACTTTATTGTAACGACAAATTTGACATCAGCGACGATGTCCTCGATGAAATTGGCAATGTGATGCAAACTGTGCGCCGTCAGGATAGAAAACGTAGCGGAACCACAGGAAACACAGGCAATAAAGGCAATGCTGGCGGAAAAGGTAATGCCGGCGGTGGCGGAAAACCAGCCGAAGTAAAGAAATAAACATTATAAAACAACGGATATTTGACAAAAAAGTAGTATCTTTGCAAAAAATTAGAAATTAATTAAAATCGAATAAAAATGAAAAAGTTATCAAAAGTTTTGGTTTTACTGGTGTTGGCACTTGGAATAAGCTCCGCAGCTAACGCACAGTCACAGAAAATCGGTTATGTTGACTCATCAGTGGTAAGTGAAAGTATGCCTGAAGCTGCCAAGATACAGCAGGATTTGCAGCAATATCTCACCGAGTTGGATCAGGAGTATAAGACAATGACAGCTGAATTGCAGAACAAGTACAATGACTATCAGGCAAATGCAGCCACAATGTCACAGATTCTTCGTACATCGAAGGAGAAAGAACTCATGGATCTTCAGTCAAGAATTCAGGAGTTTGAAGGCAGTGTTGAGAATGCAGTCGCACAGAAAAGACTTGAGCTGATGCAGCCTCTGCTTGAGAAGGTTCAGGATGCAATCAATAAAGTCGGTAAGGAAAAAGGTTTGACTTATGTTATCGACAAGGCTCTTGGCGTTATCGTTTATATTGGCGACGATGCTATCGATATCACAGCAGATGTAAAGAAGAAACTTGGAATCTAATAGTTTTTAATTTAAAAAAAAGAGGGTGCTGCGGCACCCTTTTTTTTAGTCAAATTCGACTCTCATAAACCGTAATGCCCTTGTTATGTATTTGGGCAACGGCTTGTAGTCGTTTCGGCGTTTCAGGTTTATGTAGATACCCAATTTCCTGATTACCGGAATCTTAAATGTCTCAACGAACTCGATAAGGGTGCCGTCGGGGTCTTCCACGTAGGTGAAATGTCCGTTGGCATCGCCCATGTCGAAGTTGGCGCCGCTGTCACACACGAAGTCGTGGCCAAGCGTCTTGGCAGCCTCCTGTACCTTGTCCATGTTGCGGACATCGAAACAGAGATGGATGAATCCTGGGTCGCCCCACCAACGGCCTTCGAGCGTCTTATGTGCTTCAATATCAAGGTTTTGAACCAATTCGAGGTGCGAGCCTCCCATAAGGTCGCTGAGCGGACCGCAGACAGGCTTGGAGCGTTTCAGCTCAACACGGCGTATCTTGCAAGTGCCACCTGGAAGGTCTTTGAAATCATCAAAAACACCTGTCTTGTCGAATGCAACTATATCATAATCAAGGAGTTTACTGTAAAACTCAATTGATTTCTCCATGTTGGAGACACCAATCACCACACCATTGGAGCCACCAGTGATTCTGTCGGCCTTGATGAAACAATAGTCGTCTTTTTCAATTTCGAAGATGTTTTTCCACGGGTCTTGGATGTAAAAATGCTCTATGCCGAGTGGTGACACCGTGATATCGCTCAAGATTGTTATCTCATTGTCGGTGAAATAGTTATAAGCTTCGATGATGTTTGGGCATTTCACTTTACAGATGTTGATGCCGTAGTCGCCAAGTTGCAGAGGCTGTTTTGGATAGACTACTTTTCTGCCTTTAGGCTGCCAAATCTCAAATCCGCCACCACCGCGTTGTGATATTGCGAGGATTGCATGACGAGGCTGTGGCTTGCCGCCTGTGTATGGAAGCATACGCTCCGCTATGCCTTCATCGTCAACCATCGGAATCTCTATGTTGAGGTTCTGGTTGTACCATTTCCATGCAGTTTGGAGGTTCTCAACACCTATACCAACCTGCTGGATACCGCAGATAACTTTTTCTTTAGTTTTTTTCATTATGTTGGTGATATTTTATTTGCAATTTTATAATAAAGCCAGGGTATATACCTATTAATATATGCCATGAGCAGCTCGCTTTTGCCAATAAGCTTGCGATGTTTTTCTTTCCTTATTGCTTTCACTGCACGTTTTGCCGCCTTGTCAACATCGAGGCCTTTGGCCTGTCCGGCATCCATTTTTGCATACTGCTCGCCATTGCCTTTCAAGGCGCTCTTGCTGATAGGTGTGTTGATTCGTCCTGGAATCAAAAAAGTGACGTGGATGTTCGGATATTCAAGGTCTAACGACTCGAAAAAGCCAAACAAAGCATGCTTCGATGCACAATATGATGTCCTTAATGGAAAACCGAAAAGCCCTGCTAATGAAGTGGTTACCGACATGTTGACGTGTTCTGAAGCCAAAATCTCGTCTTTAAACTGTTTGATGAGATACACGCTGCTCCAATAGTTTATTTGCATGATTTTCTGGTCGATTGCGAAGTCGGTCTCAAGTCCGCGGTCGCGTTGTGAGATGCCTGCATTCAAAACAAACAAATCGATATGAAAACCGGTCGATTTTATCTCTCTCACCAGATTGTCGATAGAGGCGTAATCGGCAAAATTACACTCCTTAAAATAAACGCTGACACCTTCTTTTTCGCAGGTTTCCTTGGTCTCCTGAAGCTGTGCCTCGCCCAGTCCCGTAAGGAAAAGATTGCATTTCTCCTTTGCGAGACGTCGAGCTATGGCGGCTCCGATTCCAGAGCTGGCACCAGTGACGAGGGCGTTCTTATTTTTAAGGTCAATCATTTCATGAAAATAATCTACAAAAATACAAAAAAATGTTCACTCATACAAAATTTTGAAATTTTTTGAAGTAAAAATAAAAAATTATAAATATGCGTTTACTGTAAATATTTTTACTATCTTTGCGAGATAAAATAATTTACATAAAATGGAAATTTTTGAAAGAATAGCTCACGATTCTGGTGGTCCGATCGGGCAGTACATGGACCGCATTCACGGATATTTTGCTTTCCCACGTCTGGAAGGCGAACTTGGACCTCACATGCGTTTCAACGGTGTTGACGTGTTGTGCTGGAGTTTGAACAACTACCTTGGCTTGGCCAACCATCCCGAGGTGAGAAGAGTCGATGCGGAAGCCGCTGCTCGTTGGGGTCTCGCATATCCTATGGGCGCCCGTATGATGAGTGGTAACACACGTCTGCATGAGCGTTTGGAACGCGAACTCGCCGATTTCGAGCATAAAGAAGATGCCTATGAATTCAATTTCGGCTATCAGGGCATCGTCTCTACCATCGACGCACTCTGCACCCGCAACGACGTCATCGTGTTTGATGCTGAGGCTCATGCATGCCTCATCGACGGAAAACGTCTCCACATGGGACAGTCATTCCATTTCAAACATAACGACATTGTCAGTTGCGAGAAGATGTTGCAAAGAGCTACTGAGGTGGTGAAGAAAACCGGCGGCGGTATCCTCCTCATCACTGAAGGCGTGTTCGGCATGACAGGCGCTCTCGGTATCCTTGACCAGATTGTGGCTCTCAAGAAGAAATATCAGTTCCGCATCCTCATCGACGATGCTCACGGATTCGGCTGCATGGGTCCTACAGGCCGCGGCACATCAGAACATTTCGGCGTGATGGACGACATAGATCTTTATATCGGAGCCTACGCCAAGTCAATGGCTATCATCGGCGGCTTTGTGGCTGGTCCAAAGGTTATCATCGATTACCTGCGTTATAACATGCGCTCGCAGATGTACGCCAAGTCACTGCCGATGCCTATCGTCGAAGGCTGTCTGAAACGTCTGGAAATCATCCGCAGCGCTGAAGGCGACGAGCTTCGTAAGAAACTATGGACAGTGACACGTACCTTGCAGAACGGCTTCCGTAACCTCGGTTTCGAAATCGGACCTGCAGAGGCTTGCGTCACACCTATCTTCCTGCCGGGCAACGAGGTACAGGCCGCTTGGATCGCACTCGATCTGCGTACAAACTACAAGATTTTCTGCTCGATAGTGACATATCCTGTCATCCCAAGAGGTATGATTATCTTCAGAATCATCCCGACAGCAGCTCACTCGCTCGAAGATGTGGAATACACATTGAACGCATTCAAGGAAATAAAAGAAAAACTCGCTGCAGGCAAATACGACAAACCAGAAATGCCGCAGATGGCTATTCTTTAAGATGAGAGTTAAATATTTTAAAGATAAAGTGATAATTGTGACTGGAGCCAGCTCGGGCATCGGGCTGGCTACAGCCAGATTGTTCGCCTCCTTGGACGCTAAAGTGGTGATGGCTTCCCGTTCGGTTGAAAAACTGGAACATATCAAAGCCGAAATGAAGGAGCCTGACAACATTTTGTGCGTCAAGACCGACGTGTCGGTGGAGGAGGACTGCAAAAACCTTATTGATGAAACAATAAAAAAATTCGGACGTATCGATGTGCTAGTCAATAATGCGGGCATCTCGATGCGCGCCATGTTCATCGACCTCGACCTCGACGTCATCAGACGGTTGATGGATACCAACTTCTGGGGCACCGTTTATTGTACAAAATATGCTTTGCCATATCTGCTTGAATCCAAGGGCAGCGTGGTCGGAGTCATTTCCACGGCAGGACATATCGGATTGCCAGGCAGGACGGGCTATTCGGCATCAAAATTCGCTATCAGAGGCTTCCTAAATACCCTGCGTGTAGAGCATCGTTATGATGGCTTGCATGTGATGGTGTTCGCCCCTGGATTTACTGCCTCGAACATCAGAAACGTGGCACTTCTGGCCGACGGATCTCCTCAAGGCATGACACCTCGCAACGAAAGCAAGATGATGACAGCCGAGAAAGTGGCACGAAGAATGGCCTACGGACTGCGTCTCCGTAAAAACGAGATGCTGCTCACGCCAATGGGAAAAATGACAAAATTCTTCAACTTCGTACTGCCGAAATTTGTCGAATGGGTTGAGTATAAAATGATGGCCAAAGAGCCAGAAAGCCCGATAAAAAAGAAATAAAATCAAAATTTTTAGGAATTTATTGAAAAAATCACTATCTTTGCGGTGATTTTGAATACTTGTGTCCTATGATGCTTATTAAGGAAATAGCTGTGTATGTTAATATTCTCAATTCGAGAATAAAAAAATGCTTTTTCGACAGACTGCAGGAAAATGGCATAAACATTACACCGGAACAATATCTGGTGCTCGACATTCTGTGGGAAAAACAGTCGCTTTCGCAGCAAAATATAGCTGATATTATCGAAAAAGACAAAAATTCGGTCACCAAAATCATCGATTCATTGGAAAAAAAGAATCTGGTGAAACGCGTTGTCGATAAAAACGACCGCAGAATAAATAAAATTGAACTTACCGATGAGGCTATAGCTTTGGAAAAAGTCACTACAGAAGTGGCTATCAACTTTATGAATGATGCTGTTAAAGGTATTGATAATCAAGACCTTGATAACTTTGTGAAAGTTATGCAACAGCTTAAAAACAATCTTGAAGGATAATAATTAAATTTTGTAATAATATGAAAATCAGACTGTTAGGATTATTGTACATGTTCTTGCTGTGCTTTGTTTCATGCAACAAGGATGCTGGCGAGGGAGGTACAGGGACAGTGCAAGGCTATGTGAAACTAATCAACCATCCGGATGACAACTATACACTTCCGGCCGATACTATGGACGCGGCTAAGACCGACGTTTTCATAGTTTATGGTAACTCCGATTTCTATGGCGATGACGTGGAAACCGATGATAAAGGTTTTTATAAATTCAAATATCTTACCAAAGGCGACTATACGGTGTTTGCATATTCAACGCTGCCATCGGGCGAAAAAGTGCCTGTAACTGCCTCAGTGTCAATAGGAAGCGGCGAGACAGGCAACGTGCCGACGATTTATATCCATGAAGGAAAAGCTTATGGAACATCGATTGTGACAGGTAAAGTGTATGGCCTCTATTTCCACAATGACACTTATCGCGGACAAGGTTGGGCCTATGAACATCGTGTATATATTAGAAATCTCGGCGATACTTATCACTTCGACGATGTACGCGTGGGCTTGGATGGCGTTTTTGCGTTCCAGAAACTGCAACCTGGTGATTATGAGGTGTTTACATTTACAGAAAACTCACAAGAAATACTTTCGCCTCTTATCGACACCCTGACAATCGAAAATCCAGGCGAAATAATCCAAATGGAGCCGGATACTACGTTTGTGGTTAGAATACAAGTCTGATAATCAATAAATTACATCTGAATATGAAGAGATTCTTGATATTGGCATTTTTGTTTTCACTGATAATTCCAGCCTTTGCGCAACAAGTCACACCGGAGACTTTGATTAAGCGTCAGAAACGTAAAGGATTGACTGTCAAAGAGTGGAACACAGCAGCAAATTCAAAACAGGCGTTTTTGGACCATGTGACTACCTACGACTCGCTGGGTAGAAAGATTGAGGAGATAGAGTATGCATCATATGGCCAGAAGTCGCGTGTGGTGAGCGAATACGTTGACCCTCTTGACCCGGCATCAAAAGTGCTGCGCGAAATAGAATACAACGACCGCGACAAGGTGACACGAATAAAAAAATACGAATATAACGAAGACGGCACTAAAAAACGGCAGCTGAACTATTATCCGAACGGCAAGCTGGAGTCGATTAAGGAATATGAATTGATTTTCAGATAATGTTGAATATCAACGACATATTGAACGAGATGATGCCTATCAGCCTGGATGAGATGAGCGCTGTGAAGCTGATGAACCGCGTCGATACAAAATATGTCGCCGACGATTTGACCGTGAGGAAGTTGTTCTCGCTGATAAAAGACGAGTATTACGTGCAGGAAATTGATGGAAAACGTGTGGCTGCTTACGATAGTGTTTACTATGATACCGCTGACAATCACATGTATATCATCCATCAGGATAAAAAGTTGAAAAGAGATAAGCTCCGTGTGAGAAATTATGTCGATACAGGTAATTATTTTTGTGAGGTCAAGCATAAAAACAACCACGGACGCACAAAAAAGAAACGTATTGAGGTGGGGGAGAACGTGTTTTTGGATGTGAAATCGGATGAAAAAGCTCGCGAATTTGTTGAACAACAACTTCCTGATTACGATTTCGATGGTTTTGAGAAAAAACTTTCGACAGCTTTTGACAGAGTGACTGTTGTTAACAAAGGCAAAACTGAAAGAATAACAATAGATTACAACGTTCGGTTTCATAATTTTGAAAATGGCAACGAGACAGGTATCGCGCCTCTCGTCATCATGGAACTAAAACGTGACGGACAATGTGAATCATACTTTCAAAAAACGCTGTTTGAGCTTCGTGTCAAGCCATTGAGTATCAGCAAGTATTGTATCGGCAGGGCGTTGACCGACAGCACGTTGAAACAGAACCGTTTTAAGAAGAAGATAATTAAACTTGAAAAATTGAAAAAACTAAGAGAATATGCTATTACTTCAAACATTGCAGAACTTTGACCCCGACATTGCGCGTGAATTCGGCGGAGATGCTTTCGAATCGGGATTTTTGGGCGTGCCGCTCGTCGATATGACCAGCTTGTGGACGCTTTTGCTGCGTTTCGCATTCCATTTTCTGGTGTGCTGGCTCATTGTGAGATGTTTCTATTACCCGAAAAGTCGCAGAAATGACTATTATTTCACCTTCATGCTCTTCGCAGTGACGATTTTCCTGCTCATCATTCAGATGGACAACATGAAGATGGCGATAAGCTTCGCTTTGGGACTTTTTGCAATTTTTGGAATGATACGTTACCGAACGGAGACGCTGAAAGTGCGGGAGATGACATATCTTTTCATCATCATCGGCATCTCAATTATCAATGGCTTGGCACTGACTGTGAGTTATGTGGAGCTTTGTGTTACCAACTTGTTGTTTATCATAGCAATATGGCTTTTCGAAAGCGGTGTCATCACTCGGAAACGTACCGAGACAAAAATCGTGCTTTACGATAAGATTGAGAATGTGAAACATGGTCGCGAGACTGAGCTTATTGCCGATTTGAAGGAACGTACAGGATTGGATATCACCGAAGTTGAGGTCGGACACATCGATTTCCTGCGTGATGTGGCGTATGTGAAAGTTACGTATAAGCCGTTCTCAAAGATGCATAACACAATCAATGATATCACGAAACTGAAAGATTTTTAATGGATTTCAAAAAACACATAATAAAATTGCAAAACATTGGTAGAGACGTGCCATGGCGCGTCTCTACGATGGCAATTTTATTGTTGTTTCTGATCCCCAATATAGCAACAGCCCAGAAAACAACGGATTTCGGCGCAGTCCTTCAGGCTGAATATGAGAACAATTTCTATGGAAATTTCGATGTCTGGGTGAAGGAAGACCTCCGTTTTGAACACGATTTCTCGAAATATTCTCGTTCGAAGACCACCTTGGGATTTGATTACAAGTTTGCGAGATATGGCATAAAGATAGGAGCAGGCTTTGAATATGTCAACAAATACACGGAAAGTCGCATTTTCAGAAACCGTTACCGTATGTTTGTGAGAGCGTCGTATAAATACGCCTACCATAACTGGGAATTCGGCTATCGGACACGCTTTTTGATGATGTATCGCGATGAAGCGACTGGTTATTACAACTACACGCCAGTTTTGAGTTGGCGAAACAAGCTTCAGGTGGAATATCAGCCACGTTTCAGTAGGTTTAAATACTCCTTGTCGGGTGAGCTGTATTCCGATTTTAATAAAGATAAACGATTGCAACTCAATACTTTAATGTTTGAGGGCGATGTTGAATACCGCCTGACACGCCGCCAGTATCTGACAGTTTTTGTGAGAGATTACAGGGAAATTTATATCGAATCCGACCAAATCAGAACAGTATATTTGGGTATAGGTTGGAAATTTAAACATTAGAATATGAAAAAATCATTTTTGTTAGCTATTTGTCTGATTGTCAGTCAGTTGGCGATGGCTCAATATGCTCCTGCGGGCGATAGTTTGAAGACTCGTTGGGCTTCTGAAATAACTCCGGAAAATGTTTGGCAAGAGTATCCACGTCCGCAGATGGTGCGTGAAGATTGGTTGAATCTGAATGGATTATGGGATTATGCTATTCGCCCGAAATATGTAAATAGTATTGATGAGATTTTTATTAATAATTTTGATGGCAAGATTTTAGTACCTTTCTGTGTCGAATCTTCACTATCTGGAGTGCAGAAATACGTTGGAAAAGATAATGTGCTCTGGTATCAGCGGGAATTTGAGGTTCCGAAATCTTGGAAAGGGAAACATGTTATTCTTCATTTCGGTGCTGTCGATTGGAAATGTGATGTGTGGGTTAACGACATAAAAGTTGGCTCGCACACAGGCGGTTACACTCCGTTTTCAATGGATATAACTAATGTTTTGGCAAAAAAAGGCAACAAAATCAAGGTGCGTGTTTGGGACCCGACCGACCAAGGCGAACAACCTTGCGGCAAACAGCACGTGAAACCGCATGGAATCTGGTACACCCCAGTGACAGGAATCTGGCAAACAGTTTGGCTTGAGCCTGTCAACGAAAACCATATTGTTGATTTGAAAATTGTGCCGGATATTGATAATCATACAGTTTATGTGACGCCACAAATCGCCAATGCTTCGGCTGATAATATGGTGAGAATTGACATTAAAAAGGGTTTGGATCTGGCTGTGGCTAAGGAGCAGTCTATGAACGAGACAACTATTGAAGTGCCGTTTTATTTAAATAAAATTGATCTCTGGACACCCGACAATCCATTCCTTTATAACATTGATGTGTTTTTGTATAGAGGGAATAAAGTAGTTGACCATGTAACTGGTTACTTCGCGATGCGCAAATTCAGCACCGAGAAAGACGAGAACGGCATCGTGCGCCTGATGCTGAACAACGAGCCGATTTTCATGTTTGGTCCGCTCGACCAGGGCTGGTGGTGTGACGGATTATATACCGCTCCATGCGATGAAGCATTGAAATACGACATTCAGAAAACAAAAGATTTCGGTTTTAACATGATTCGTAAGCATGTGAAAGTAGAGCCTGCACGC
>Ga0265301_10001855_pt1 | contig 26228 bp, 25 predicted proteins | sample AusTroGonzalo_MG_2_FD_193488 | JGI IMG/M metagenome (GOLD analysis project Ga0265301, IMG submission 193488) | Bovine rumen microbial communities from tropical cattle in Woodstock, Queensland, Australia - Gonzalo_04 | ecosystem: Host-associated > Mammals > Digestive system > Stomach > Rumen ... | reverse complement strand
TACGACGCCGGACAGTCCTTCACGTTCAGTGAGATCTATATGTCCTACTACCTGACGGACAAACAGCCTTATACCGTGGTTGACGGAAAGGTCTCCGGCTTCTTCGACATGAAGATCCCCGATGGCTTCGTCCAGTTCTATATGGACGCCGAGGATGCCGCCGACGGCAAGGCGATGCTCTGGGAGCCGAACGTGATGCCGTATGCCGCGACCGGCGTGGCTCCCGAAGGCGTCATGGTCAATTACGCCCAGACCAACTATGGTGCACCCCTGCCGGGATTCAAGTATGGCGATGGCTATATTTTCAGCGGAAAGCTGGCTCCGTCGGCGCAGAATGAGCCTGTCACCTACAAGTTTACCCGCTTTTTGGGTAAGGGCGATGCGCAGACTGCCACGACGTCCACGCCGCATACGATGAAGGCGTCCGGCAAGACGGGCCGCGCCGCCGACATCAGCGGCTCCGCCGGTCTTGTCTGGGAGAATGTGGCCGGACCGGAGCTGGTCGACCTGGGCCTCTCTTCCGGCACCAAGTGGGCGAACATCAACCTGGGCGCCGCGGTTCCGACGGATTTCGGCGCCTACTACGCCTGGGGCGAGCTCCTTCCCAAGGTGACCTTCTGGTGGACGACCTATAAGTGGGGAAACGCCGCACAGGAAAAGGTGACCAAGTATTGCGTGTCGACCTGGCCCGAGCGTTGGGCGGGGGTTGGCGAGCCGGACGATATCAGGGAGCTCGAGGCGGCGGACGACGCCGCGATCGCCTGCTGGGGCGAAGGTTGGTCCATACCGTCGCCGGAGGACTGTAAAGAATTGGCCGAGAGCTGTGTGTGGACCTGGTACGATGATTATGAGGATACCGGCGTGAGCGGCTTCCTCGTCGCGGGAGCCGGCAAGTCCATCTTCCTCCCGGCCGGCGGCTTTCTGTATGATTTCGGTTGTCCGACCCAGGGGAATCTCCACGGCTATTATTGGACGACGAAGCTTGACTCCAATCCGACCAATGCCCGTACGTTTGAATTCTATGACGGGATCATGGGCGGCGTGGGAAATACGGATCAGTCCCTGAGCCGCCTGAACGGCGCTCTCATCCGTCCTGTCTGGAAGCCCGGGGAATAACGGCTCCTTCCTGGACCCTGCAGCGGCCGGGCGCGAAACATTCGCGCCCGGCCGCTTCGCGTCGGGTGACGGAAAAATGACAAATTGTCAGAAATTCGGGGCTGGCAAAGGTTTTGATGATAGCTTTCCCGGCCTGCCGGGAGTGGCGGGCGGTCACAGAAGAAACAAGAAAAATTAAAAGACAGATATTATGGGAAAAATCATCGGAATTGACCTCGGCACCACCAACTCGTGCGTGTCCGTGATGGAAGGCAACCAGCCGACCGTGATCATCAACGACGAAGGCGCGCGCACCACGCCGTCCGTCGTCGCTTTCACCGACAATGGCGAGCGCAAGGTGGGTAACCCTGCCAAGCGTCAGGCCATCACCAATCCTCACAACACCATCTTCTCCATCAAGCGTTTCATGGGTGAGACCTATGACCAGGTGGACAAGGAGATCGCCCGCGTGCCGTACAAGGTCGCCCGCGGCGAGAACAACACCCCGCGCGTCGACATCAACGGCCGCCTCTATTCTCCGCAGGAGATCTCCGCGATCATCCTCCAGAAGATGAAGAAGACGGCTGAGGATTACCTCCGTCAGGAAGTCACCGAGGCGGTCATCACCGTCCCGGCCTACTTCTCCGACTCCCAGCGCCAGGCCACCAAGGAGGCCGGTAAGATCGCGGGCCTGGACGTCAAGCGTATCATCAACGAGCCGACGGCCGCCGCACTGGCCTACGGCCTCGACAAGAAGAATAAGAATATGAAGGTCGCTGTCTACGACCTCGGTGGCGGTACCTTCGATATCTCCATCCTCGAGCTCGGCGACGGCGTCTTCGAAGTGAAGTCCACCAACGGTGACACCCACCTCGGCGGCGACGACTTCGACCAGGCCATCATCGAGTGGCTGGCCCGCGAGTTCGCCACCGACAACGGCGGCATCGACCTCAAGAAGGACCCGATGGCTCTCCAGCGCCTCAAGGAGGCCGCCGAGAAGGCCAAGATCGAGCTCTCCAACGCCACCAGCGCCGAGATCAACCTGCCGTACATCACCGCCGTCGACGGTATGCCCAAGCACCTGGTCAAGACCCTGTCCCGTGCCAAGTTCGAGACCCTGTGCGACGACCTCTTCCGCCGCAGCATCGAGCCTTGCCGCAAGGCCCTCGAGGACGCTCACCTGCGTGCCTCCGAGATTGACGAGGTCCTCCTCGTCGGTGGCTCCACCCGTATCCCGAAAGTCCAGGAGCTCGTCAAGGAGTTCTTCGGCAAGGAGCCGAACAAGAGCGTCAACCCGGACGAGGTGGTCTCCATCGGCGCCGCCATCCAGGGCGGTGTGCTCGCCGGCGACGTCAAGGACGTCCTGCTGCTCGACGTCACCCCGCTTTCCCTCGGTATCGAGACCCTGGGCGGCGTGATGACCAAGCTCATCGAGTCCAACACCACCATTCCCGTCCACAAGGAGCAGGTCTTCTCCACGGCCGCCGACAACCAGCCGTCCGTCGAGATCCGCGTCCTCCAGGGCGAGCGTCCGATGGCCAAGGACAACAAGCAGATCGGCATCTTCCACCTCGACGGCATCGCCCCGGCTCCCCGTGGCATCCCGCAGATCGAAGTGTCCTTCGATATCGATACCAACGGTATCCTGAGCGTCTCCGCGAAGGACAAGTCCACCGGCAAGGAGCAGCACATCCGCATCGAGGCCTCCAGCGGCCTGAGCGACGAGGAGATCCAGCGCATGCGTGACGAGGCCAAGGCCAACGAGGCCGCCGACAAGGCCGAGAAGGAGCGCGCCGACAAGCTGAACAACGGCGACGCGATGGTCTTCCAGACCGAGCGCAACCTGAAGGAGTACGGCGACAAGATCCCGGCCGACAAGCGCTCCGCCATCGAGGCTGCCTGCGCCGACCTGAAGAAGGCCGTGGACGAGAAGAACGTCGACGCGATCGACAGCGCCAACGCCGCCCTCGAGGCCGCCTGGCACGCCGCGTCCGAAGATATGGCCAAAGCCGCGCAGGGCGGCGCCCAGCAGGGCCCTCAGGGTCCCCAGGGCGGCCCGCAGGCAGGCCCTCAGGGTCCTCAGCCTGACTACGGCAACAACGGTCCGGACGAACAGTAAGCGCCTTCGCGCTTACTGCTCGTAGAGTCCCTGATGACAGGGGGAAGTTTCCCCCTGACCTCCTCGGTCGGCAGAGCCTCCGAATAGCAAAAAGGGCAACGCAATCGCGCTGCCCTTTTTTTATTTGATCACCCTGAAATAATTCTCCTTGCGGGGTTTGACGGAAGGGGGGAAGGCGGCAGGGTAGCCCAGCGCCAGGGCGCCGATGCCGATCAGCCCGTCGGGCAGCCCGAGCTCGCGCATCAGGGCCTTGCCCTCCGGCGTCGCGAACATTTCCCGCTCGCGGTTGATCCAGCAGGAGCCGAGGCCGACGGCGTGCGCCGCCAGCATCATGTTGCCCAGTACCAGCGAACCGTCGGGCACGGAGTTGGCCCATTCGGCAGGGTCGCTGCCGAACACGAGCACGATGGTCGGCGCGCCGTAGAACGGCGCCGGGCGGCCCCAGACGGCCGCGTTCATCGCGTCGATGCGCGCCACCAGGTCCGGCCGCTGCACGGCCACGATCCACGGGTCCTGCCGGCCCATTCCGGTCGGGGCCCAGGTCCCGGCTTCCAGTACGGCCTGCAATTCTTCGTCCTTGATCTGCTCCGGCTTGTAGCGCCGGATGCTTCTGCGCTCGCGGAGCGCCTTGAGTACCTCGTTATCCATATTTACAAATATAGAAATTTTTAGACTTGTTTGTTTAAAACAAAAGTGTTACTATATTTGCCGTATGGACAGCATCTTTCAATATAACAAACCGGTGACGGGAAAGCAGTTCCTGGGCCGGAAGGCGGAACTGTCCGCCTTCGCCAATCTCCTCGGGCAAGGGGAGAACCTCGTTATCTACGAACCTCCCAAGACGGGCCGCCGTTCGCTCGTGCAGCAGGGCCTCTTCAATATGAAGAGCTCCGGCCAGCGCTTCGTGCCCGTGCAGCTGACGCTGCTGGACGTCCGCACGCTGTCCGACTTCGCCCTGCGGCTCGCGTCCAGCGCCCTGCGCGCGCTGGGCAGCGGTCCTTCGGATTACGCCCGCGCCGCCGGGGAATACCTCGACGGGACGCACTTCATCTTCGACAGCGCCTGCTACGACGCCAGCGGCGACATCCTCACCGCCGGCGGGACGCTGGACGACGAAGACCTGCGCGCCGCCTTCCTGCTGCCCTACCGTATCGGCCGCAAGACGGGCGAGCGCCGTATCGTCGTCATCGACGAATTCCAGAACGTCCTGCTCACCGAGGACGGCGAGCGCGCCTGCAAGCTCCTGGAAGAGGTCTTCAAGACCCTTCCCGAAGAGCTCGCCGGCGGCGCCTCCTACATCTTCCTCGGCTCGCAGGTCAACGCGATGCACGGGATCTTCGGCGTCAAGCGCTACTTCTGGCACCAGGTCGAGCGCATCCGCATCTCGCCCATCGACGCCAAGGAAATCCTCGAGTACGTGGTGCGCGGCTTCCTGTCCACGGGCAAGGTCATCGACCGCGACCTCCTGCTGGGCGTCTGCCGCCTCTTCCGCGGCAACATCTGGTACATCAACCATTTCAGCGCGATCTGCGACTCGCTCACGCGCGGATATATCATGGAGCCGACGCTCAACGACGCGCTCAACTGTATGCTCGCCATCCACGAAGCCCGCTTCGTGGCCACGATGAACGACCTGACGACCTTCCAGGTCAGCCTCCTGCGCGCCATCCTGGAAGGCCACAAGCGCTTCAGCAGCGCCGAGGTCATCAAGCAGTACGGACTCAACTCCTCCGCCAACGTCCGGCGCCTCAAGGACGCCCTCTGCAAGAAGGAGATCGTCACCTTCGACGACGACGACAATCCCGAACTGCTGGACCCGCTCTTCGAATACTGGGTGCGCAAGTACTATTTCAATCTGAATTTCGAATGAAAAAGAGAATAGCCGTGCTGACCGGCGCCGGCGTGAGCGCCGAAAGCGGCCTGGGGACCTACCGCGACAACGGCGGCCTCTGGGACAACTACGACCCGATGGTCGTCGCCTCCGCCGAGGGCTGGGCGCACAACCCGGGCCTCGTGCTGGACTTCTACAACATGCAGCGCGAGAAGCTGCGCGAAGTCAAGCCCAACACCGCGCACCGCCTGATCGCGGAGCTGGAGAAGGACTATACCGTGGACGTGATCACGCAGAACGTGGACAACCTCCACGAGCGCGCGGGCTCCACGCACGTCGTGCACCTGCACGGCGAGGCCACCAAGATCCGGCCGGAGAACACCTGCAACGACTACGACGGCTTCTCCGAGAAATATGTCGTCGACATCGGCTACGAGGCCGTCCACCTGGGCGACAAGGCGCCCAACGGGGCGCAGTACCGCCCGCACATCGTCTTCTTCGGCGAAGCCGTGCCCAAGATCGAGCGGGCGGCCGACCTGGTCTCCGAGGCGGACATCGTCCTCATCGTCGGGACCTCCCTGCAGGTCTATCCCGCCGCGGGCCTCTACCGCTACGCCCGCGCGGAGGCGCCGATCTATCTCATTGATCCGGCGGAAGTACGCCTCTTCGATCCGCGCATCACGCATATCCGGAAGGTTGCGACCGAAGGAATGCAAGAATTTGTTGGAATGTTAAAATAAATTGCTACCTTTGCACCCCAGTTTTAGAAAAAGGAGGTGTAAAAGCAATGATCATCGTACCCGTTAAAGAAGGCGAAAACATCGAGCGCGCGCTCAAAAAGTTCAAGCGCAAATTCGAGAAGACCGGTGCCGTCCGTGAGATGCGCGCCCGCAAGAACTTCCAGAAGCCGTCCGAAGTCCGCCGCATTGCGAAGCAGAAGGCTATCTACGTCCAGCACCTGCGTCTGGAGGAGGAGTAATCCTGCTGCACCTATGGAGATATTCGCGCGACCCCCGTGGCCGCGCGTTTCTTTTTTCGCGCGTAACGCGCAAAAAATGAGAAATATTTGGTGGATCGGAGTTTTTTGTGTAATTTCGCAGCCCAAAATAGATTTGATGACCGTTAAGCCATTGATAAAGAGCTGCCTTCCGGCAGACGCTTACGGCCGAAACTTTTAATAAGTTTTAAGAATGTACGCAATCGTAGACATTGCAGGCCAGCAGTTTAAAGTTGAGGCTGGCAACGAGATCTTTGTGCAGCGGCTCGCCGATGCCAAGGGTGCTGATGTGGAGTTCAAGAAGGTCCTCCTCGTCGCGGACGACGCGGCTGTGAAGGTGGGCGCTCCCTATGTTGAGGGTGCTGTGGTCAAGGCCACCGTCCTCGATGACGAAGTCAAAGCTGACAAGGTGATTGTCTTCAAGAAGATCCGCCGCAAGGGCTTCCAGAAGCTCAACGGTCATCGTCAGAAACTTACCAAGATCAAGATCAACGAAATCGCTTAAGAGTTATGGCACACAAGAAAGGTCAATCCAGTTCCAAGAACGGTCGTGAGTCGCAGAGCAAGCGCCTGGGTCTCAAGAAATTCGGCGGCGAGGTCGTGAAAGCCGGCAATATCATCGTCCGCCAGCGCGGCACGGTCCACAACCCGGACCGCAACGTGGGCATGGGCAAGGATCACACGCTGTACGCCCTGATCGACGGCACCGTGAAGTTCACCCGCAAGAGAGAGAACAAATCCTACGTGTCGGTGGTCCCTTTTGAGAACTAGTCTCGGGGACTTGAGTTGAATCAAAGGACTTGCACTTCGAGACAGGTGCGGTCCTTTTTTAATATTGAGAAGAATATGTTGACGCTCAAGACGCTTCGCGATGACCCGAAAGCCGTCATCGAGAAATTGAAAATCAAGAATTTCGACGCGCAGCCGATCGTGGACAAGGTGCTCGAGCTCGACGCGCGCCGCCGCAGCCTCCAGACGGAGAGCGACGCGCTGCTCGCCCAGCAGAAGCAGAAGGCGGCCGAGATCGGCGGCCTGATGAAGCAGGGCCAGCGCGACGCCGCCGAGGCTGCCAAGGCCGAGGTCGCGGCGCTCAAGGCCCGCTCGGCCGAGCTGCTCGCCCAGATGGACGCGGCCGCCGCCGAGCTGGAAGCCCAGCTCGTGCTGATGCCCAATACCCCTTGCGCCCTGGTCAAGCCCGGCAAAGGTGCCGAGGACAACGAGGTCGTCAAGATGGGCGGCCCGGAGGTCAACCTCCCCGAGGGTGCCCTTCCGCACTGGGAGCTCGCCAAGAAATACGACATCATCGACTTCGACCTCGGTGTCAAGATCACCGGCGCCGGCTTCCCGGTCTACAAAGGCAAGGGTGCCAAGCTGCAGCGCGCGCTGATCAACTTCTTCCTGGACAACAACACCGCGGCCGGCTACAAGGAGGTGGAGCCTCCCGTGATGGTCAACCGCGATTCCGGCTTCGGCACCGGTCAGCTCCCCGACAAGGAGGGTCAGATGTACCACGCCGAAGTGGATGATTTCTATATGGTCCCGACGGCCGAAGTGCCCGTGACCAACATCTTCCGCGACGTCATCCTGGCGGAGAACGAGATCCCGCAGCGCCTGACGGCCTACACGCCGTGCTTCCGCCGCGAGGCCGGCTCCTACGGCAAGGACGTGCGCGGCCTGAACCGCCTGCACCAGTTCGACAAGGTCGAGATCGTGCGCGTGGAGAAGCCCGAGGATTCCTACAAGGCGCTGGACGACATGGTCGCCCACGTCGAGTCCCTCGTCAACAAGCTCGGCCTCAAATACCGCATCCTGCGGCTTTGCGGCGGCGATATGAGCTTCACCTCCGCCATTACCTACGACTTCGAACTCTGGTCCGCGGCCCAGGGCCGCTGGCTGGAGATCTCTTCCGTCTCCAACTTCGAAACCTACCAGGCCAACCGCCTCCACCTGCGCTACCGCGACGCCGAGGGCAAGACCCAGCTCGCGCACACGCTCAACGGCAGCTCCCTGGCACTTCCGCGCGTCGTCGCCGCCCTCCTCGAGGACAACCAGACGCCGGAGGGTATCGTGATCCCTGAGGTCCTCCGTCCCTACACAGGTTTCGACAAAATTGACTAAAGAAAGAGTCATCCTCGGCATCGACCCCGGAACCAACATTTTGGGTTTCGGGGTCGTGCGCGTGGATGCGGCAGGCCACGCCCACTTCCTGGATATGGGCGTCGTGGACCTGCGCAAGATAGATTCCGCCTACGAGAAGCTGGAGGTCATCCACGAGAAGGTGGGGGCGCTGTGCGACCTGCACCATCCCGACGACCTGGCGGTCGAATCTCCCTTCTACGGCAAGAACGCCCAGGTGATCCTCAAGCTGGGCCGCGCCCAGGGTGCCGCGATGATCGCGGGCCTGGACCGGGGGCTCAAGGTCTATGAGTATGCCCCCCGAAAAGCCAAGATGGCGATCTGCGGCAACGGAGCCGCTTCAAAAGAGCAGGTTTCTTTGATCGTACAGCGTACTCTTGGCATTAAAATTGATAGTAAATACCTTGATGCCACAGATGCACTGGCTATCGCCATGTGCCACTTCTACCAATTAACCAGTCCGCTTGCCTCCGTGCAGGCCACTAGTAACTGGGAGAAATTTGTTGCGTCCAATCCGGAGCGTATAAAAAAGTGATTGTATGAACTTTGCTAAAATGTTCCTGCTCTCGGCAGGAATGCTGCTGGGTTTTGGCCTGTCCGCCCAGACCATCAAGGGAGTTTTGGTCGATGAATCGACCGGTGAGGCCCTCGGCTTCGCGACTGTCTCCCTCACCCGCGATGGCCAGACCAAACCCGCCAAGTACACTCTGTCTACGGAGGAGGGTACTTTCTCCATCGGCTCTGTCCGTAACGGTTCCTATGCGATTGTCGCCGAATTGATGGGCTACGAGCCTTTCTCCAAGCAGATCAAGGTGGAATCCAAGGACATCGATCTCGGTAAGATTGAAATGAAGGTCGACCGCGAACAGCTCGAAGCGGCGGAAGTCTCCGCCATCGGCAACGCGGTGATCGTCAAGAAAGATACGATCGAGTACAACGCCTCTTCCTTCCTCACGACCGACAACGACAACCTCGTGGACCTGCTCAAGAAGATGCCGGGCATCGAGGTCGCCGACAACGGTACGATCACGGTCAACGGCCAGTCCGTCAGCAAGATCACGGTGCAGGGCAAGACGTTCTTCCTCGACGATCCGCAGATCGCCTCGCAGAACATCCCCGCCAAGCTGGTCAAGAAGCTGAAGGTCATCCGCAAGAAGTCCGAGCAGGCTGAGTTCACCGGCATCGACGACGGCCAGGAGGAGACGGTCATCGACCTCACCGTGCCGCAGGGTATGATGCAGGGTATCGTCGGCCGCCTCACCGCAGGTCTCGGTCACGACATCCCGTCCCCGCAGAACGACCTCAACGACTACCGTTTCTCCGGCAACGCCTTCCTGGGCCGTTTCTCCGACAACACGCAGGTTTCCGTCATCGCCAACGCCAACAATGCCAACGTCATGGGCGCCACCAACTTCTCCGGCGGCATGATGGGCAACATGATGGGCGGTATGATGGGCGGTATGATGGGCGGCGGTGGCATCAGCACCAACTATATGGGTGGTGTCAATGCCGCGTCCAACTTCTTTGACGACCGGATGGAACTCGGTGGCAACTACAACTACAACAACAACAGCAGCCTCTCCGAGTCGAAGACTTCGACCCTCTCCCACGAGACCCTGGGCGACAACCTGGAGGAGCGTTCCGCCAACGGCGTCAACAACTCCTACGGCCACAACGTCGGTCTCCGCCTGGAGCACAAGTTCTCCGAGAATACCTCGATCCTCTTCCAGCCGAGCATCCGTTTCGGCGGCGGCGATTACACGCAGCACAACGAGACCGAGGCCTACCGGGACAACGACCTGACCCAGAAGTACCTCAAGCGCAACTCCTCCGTGGAGGACAATACCGGCGTCAACAAGAATTTCAGCACGCAGGGCTTCTTCCTGTTCCGCCAGCGCCTCGGCATCCCGGGCCGTACCCTCACGGCCAACGTCAACTTCAACCTGCAGAAGAACGACATGGACGCGATCAACAACAGCGTCACCAAATACTACAACGAAACCGGTGTGGAGTCGGGTGAGACCCTGCTGAACCAGAATGTCGTCCAGGACCAGCAGAACTACTCGGTCAACACGCGCCTGACCTATACCGAGCCGCTCGGCAACTACTTCTACCTCGAGGGCAACTACTCCTACAACTGGAGCAAGTCCATCTCCGAGAAGAACTCCTACGACCTGTTCCGTGACCACGCTTTCGATCCCCGCTACTCCAACGGTACCGTGAACCTGAACCGTCGTCACGAGATCGGCGCCAACGTCCTCTACCAGGACGACCAGCTGCACCTGCAGGCCGGCTTCTCCGCCATGCCGCAGTACACCTACAACAGCACGAAGACGTACAACATGGCTTCCGATGCCTATGTGCCGCAGGAGTATGAAGACAACCGCTGGAACTTCTCGCCGCAGGTGATGATGTTCTACAACTTCACCGACGACAAGACCATCCGCTTCTTCTACCGCGGTACCTCCAGCCAGCCTTCCATCCAGCAGCTCCAGCCGACGCCGGATCCGTCCAACGTCCTGAACCAGACGCTGGGTAACCCTTCCCTGACGCCGTACTTCCAGCACAACATCAACCTGGAGTACCGTTCCAGCAACCGCGTTACCTTCTCCTCGTTCAACGTGCGCGCCAACGGCGGCTTCACGCAGAACCCGATCGCCAATATGTCCATCCGTGACAGCAAGGGCGTCCTGTACTCCATCCCGTTCAACGCCCCGACCACGAAGAACGCCGGCCTCAATATGTTCAGCAACACCCCGCTGAGCCGTGGCTCCGCCTTCTCGATCAACAACAACACGGGCGCCAACTGGAACCAGTCCTTCTCCTTCGAAGGCAGCAACGTGGATATGTCCAAGTACTATGAGAGCGACTTCTACGATTTCATCAACGAGATCGTCGGCAAATTCGCCGATCCCGCTTTCTACAAGGCCCACGTCGTGGAGCACTACACCGACAACTTCTCGGTCAACGAGCGTCTCCGCCTGACCTACCGCGGCACCTCGCTGCAGGCATCCATCGGTGCCAGCACCAATATGAACCATACCCAGTACCGTCACAAGGGCGACGAGGCGCTGATCCGCGAATATGAGGAGCGGATGAAGAAAGCCGGAATGTCTTCCCAGAACTCTACGACCTGGTCCAACGTCGCCACGGCCGAACTGACCTGGAACTGGATGGCTACCGGCATCTCCCTGACCGCGAATGCCAACTACCGCTGGTACAACGGCTTCACCACGCCGCAGGCTCCGCAGATGATCATCAATGCGACCGTGAGCAAGACGCTCGGCTCCGCCAACCTCTCGCTCTATGTGTCCGACCTCCTGGGTCAGTCCCGCAACCTCCGCGTCACCGACTCCAACAACCGTCACGTCGAGTCCTACAGCAGGACGCTCGGCCGTTATGTCATCCTCTCGTTCTCCTATAACTTCGGCTCGATGGGCCGTGGTCAGGGACGTGGCCGGATGGGCGGCATGCCGGGCGGTGGCCGTGGCGGCCGCGGCGGCGGAATGCCGATGGGCGGCGGCCCGATGATGGGCGGCGGACGTCCTCCGATGATGTAATCCGTCAAACCGACATAGAACAAGCGGCCTGCCAGAAAGCAGGCCGCTTTTCTTTTTATTTACTATCTTTGTAGATTATATGGAGATTTTGAGAGCATTGCTGGTCGGCGTGATCGCCGCCGTCCCCTTCGGCCCCATCCTGGTGATGGTGGTCCAGCGCACCCTTTGCCACGACCGCAAGACCGGCCTGATGGTCGGCCTGGGCGCCGCGATGGGTGATATGGTCTATGCCGGCGTGGGACTGCTGACGCTCGAACTGATCAAGTCGTTCGTACTCGACCACGAAGGGGTTTTCCTGCTCGTGGGCGGCCTCATCATCGGCGCCATCGGCGCCGGGATGTGCTTCCGCGAAGTCTCCCTCTCGCTGCCCGCCGACAAGCGGCAGGTGTCCGCGAAGTCCTGCGTCCTGCAGGCCTTCACAAGCACCCTGTCGAACCCGGCGGCGCTGGCCACGATGCTGGCCCTGTTGACCGGTTTCCGCCTGGGCGGCGGCGCCTCCACGACGCCGATATGGATCCTCATCCCGCTGGTCGGCCTGGGCGAATTCTCTTACTGGACGCTGATCACCTGGCTCCTGTCGCGCTTCCTGCGGATCAACGAGAAGACGCTCCGCATCGTGAGCCGCGTGGCCGGCGGCCTTATTTTCGCTTTTGCCGTCGTACTGGTCGTACGCGGCCTGATGATGCTTTTAGGAAACTGACATATGGATATCAAAGGGATTCTCAACCATTGGATCGTCAAGAACGTCCTGCTCGCGATCGCCTTCGTGTTGGCGCTGGTGACGCTTGCGAGCGTCCTGCTTAATCTGGGCACGCAGCACAACAAGCAGATCGAAGTGCCCGACTTCACCAATATGACCTGGTCCGAAGCCCGCAAGGCCGCTTCGGACGCGGGCGTGCGGATCGTCCTGGCCGACTCCGTCTATGTCAAGCGCCTCAAGCCCGGCGTCGTCTATCTGCAGACGCCCGGGGCCGGCGCGCAGGTCAAGCGCGGCCGCCGCGTCCGCCTGACCACTAACACCACGGTCCCCAAGGAGGTGATGATGCCTTCCCTGGTCGGCTTCTCGCTGCGCCAGGCCAAGGGCGAACTCGCCCGCGCGGGCCTGACCCTGGGCCGCCTCATCTACACGCGTGACATCGCCACCAACAGCGTGCTGCGCCAGCAGCGGGGCGGGGTGGACATCAAGCCGGGCACCAGCCTGGCCAGCGGCACCACCATCAACCTGGTGCTGGGCCTGAACCCCAACGACAACATCACCTACGTTCCGAAGCTCATCGGCAAGCAGTATCTGCCGGCCGTCGACCAGGCGCTCGAGAGCTCGCTCAACATCGGCCGCCTGCACTTCGACGAGACGGTCAAGACCTACGCCGACTCCGTGAGCGCCTTCGTGTACCAGCAGCGTCCCGCCGCCTCCGAGAAGGTGCGCCTCGGCACCGAGGTCACGATGTCCCTGACCACCGATCCCGACAAACTCCCCGCCGCGCGCAAATGACGACGCAGGAGCCCCAGGAAATGTTCGAGCACTTCCGGCTGGAAGTGGATCCGGGGCAGGCGCCCATCCGGATCGACAAGTATATGTCCACGCACCTCGAGGACACCTCCCGCAACCGCATCCAGCAGGCCTTCAAGGAAGGCTACGTGCGGGTGGGGGAGACGCCCGTCAAGGCCAACTATATCGTCCGCCCGGGCGACGTGATCCGTTTCGTGATGCCCTACCGGCGCCGCGGACTGGAGATCATCCCGCAGGACATCCCCCTCAACATCGTGCACGAGGATGACGACGTGCTGGTGGTCAACAAGCCCGCCGGAATGGTCGTCCATCCCGGCCACGGCCACTACGAGGGCACCCTCATCAACGCCCTCTCGCACCACCTCGGCATCAGCCAGGACGAGGACGCGCTGGACGAGCGGATGGGCATCCTGGTCCACCGCATCGACAAGGACACCAGCGGCCTGCTGGCCGTGGCGAAGAACGACGAGGCCCAGCTCAAGCTGGCCAAGCAGTTCTTCGACCACAGCATCGACCGCCGCTACAACGCCATCGTCTGGGGCGATATGCCCGAAGACGAGGGCACGGTGGAGAGCTTCATCGGCCGCGACCCCGGCGACCGCCTCCGCTTCCGCTCCGTCGCGGACGAGGACCACGGCAAGCGCGCCGTCACGCACTGGAAGGTGCTGGAGCGCTTCGGCTTCGTGACCCTGGTCGAGTGCAAGCTCGAGACGGGCCGCACGCACCAGATCCGCGTCCATATGTCCCAGCTGGGACACCCGATCTTCAACGACGAGCGTTACGGCGGCGCGGAGATCCGCAAGGGGACCATCTACGCCAAATACCGCCAGTTCATCCAGAACTGCTTCGAGATCTGCCCCCGCCAGGCGCTGCACGCCCGCACGCTCGGCTTCGTGCACCCGCGCACGGGGGAGTGGCTCCAATTCGATTCCGCCCTGCCGGAGGACATGGCCGCCCTCCTGGAGAAATGGCGCAAATACAGCGGCCAGATGCCTGAAGAATGAGAAAGACCCGGATCGCCCTCTGGCTCCTCTCCGCGCTGTCCGCGCTGCTGCTGAGCCTTCCCTGGCTGGTGCCGCATACCGGCGCGCTGGCGCTGGTCGCGTTTATTCCGCTGCTCATCGCCGACGCCGTGGCGGAGCAATGCAAGGTGCGGGCGTCCTGGCTCTATCCCTTCTTCACCTTCCTGGCGTGGAACGCCGCCACGACCTTCTGGGTCTGGAACGCCACGCCGGGCGGCTCCGTTTTCGCGATCCTCGCGAACGCGCTCCAGATGCTGCTCGTCTGGCTCCTCTTCCGCCTCGCGCGCAAGAAACTGGGCGGCGCACTGCCCTATATCTTCCTCGCCGTGATGTGGATCGCCTGGGAGCGGCGCTACTTCGACGTCGATTTCTCCTGGCCCTGGCTCACGCTCGGCGGCGCCTTCGCGCAGAGCACCCGCACGGTGCAGTGGTACGAGTACACCGGCACCCTGGGCGGCTCGCTCTGGATCTGGGTGTCCAACCTCGGCCTCTACGGCCTGATGGTCGCCGTCACGGACGGCTACTGGCAGCGCTGGCGCGGCATCGCGCGCGTCTGCGCCCTCCTCGCCGTCACCGTGGCCGTCATCGGCCCCGTGGTGGGCTCCAAGTTGATCTACGACGCCTATGAGGAGCGCTCCGAGGGCACGGTGGACGTGGTCATCGGCCAGCCCAATTTCGACCCGTACCAGAAGTTTACCTCGATGACGCAGGCCCAGCAGAACGAAATCCTGCTGGACGTCTTCGACCGCGCGCTCGCCGACCGTCCCGCCGGGCCGGTCCTGCTGCTCGCGCCCGAGACCTTCACCGGCGACATCGTCCTCAACGATCCGGACGACTCCCGGACCGTCCAGTCCTTCCGCGCCTTCCTGGGCGCGCATCCGGGCGCCGAGATGCTCTTCGGCGCCAGCACCTACGACATCTATCAGACGCGCTCCGCGCCCACGATCCTCGCGCGCCCCTACGGCGACGGCTGGATCGTCTCGCACAACAGCGCCCTGACGCTGCGCCCCGAGGGCCCCGTCGAGGTCTTCCACAAGAGCAAGCTGGTGCTCGGCACCGAGCTCACACCCTGGCCGAAAATCTTCGTCCCGCTGGACGACTGGCTGTCCAGGAAAATGGGCGTTTCCGGCCTGATGGGCCGCTCCGTGGGGCAGGACAAGGTCGCGGCCCTGCATTTCGGCGACAGCCGCATTCCGGTCGGCTGCGCCGTCTGCTACGAGTCCGTCTATGGTGAATACTGCACCGGCTACGTCAAGGCCGGCGCCAAGGCGATGACCGTCATCACCAACGACGCCTGGTGGGGCGACACGCCGGGCTACCGCCAGCACCTCAGCTACGCCCGCCTGCGGGCCATCGAGCTGCGGCGCGACATCGCCCGCTGCGGCAACACCGGCATCTCCTGCTTCATCGACCAGCGCGGCGAGATCGTCAGCCGGACCGACTGGTGGACACGCACCTCCCTCACGGGCCAGGTCAACCTGAACTCCGCGCAAACGCTGTTCGTGCAGCACGGCGACCTCGTCGGGCGCGTGTGTACGCTGATGTTTCTGATTTTGGTGGCGCTCCTGCTGGTGCGCCTCTTCCTCCGTCGCTAGAACAGTTTCGGATGACTCTCCTCGAGGCCGGTGAGCACGCGCTCCATCACGGCCTGGCGGATCAGTGCCGAGCGCGAAGAGACCTTGAAACGCTTGCAGTACGTGTCGATGGCGGCAAGCTCCTGCGCATTGAACAGCACGGACTTGCGGTGAGTGCGCCGGAGCGACGCCCGCTGCTTGTCGAGGTAGGCGGGGTCTACGCCGGAGAACTTCTTGTTAGTCTTCTTTTTCCTGGCCATAGAGCAGATTGATATAATGGATGATTTCTTGCAGGTTCGACATCTCCAGGCGGCGTCCGAGGATCTCGCCCTCCCAGACGACGAACACCTTGGGCGTCGAGAACACGCCGTAGTCGAGCAGCATCGTCGACTCGTTGCGCGGGTCCCAGAGGTGGATCATCCGGACATTCTTGTTGTCCGTCTTCAGCGCCTTGCGGAAGGCCCTGAAATCGCGCCGGTCGCTGTCCACGTCGATGGCGTAGAAGTCCATCGGGAACTCCACGTCCGCGAGCACGGTCGGCAGGGCGTAGGTCTCCATCCGGCATTTGGCGCAGCCGGGCGAATAGAAGAAGAGCACGGAGGCGCGCCCCTCGCGGGGAATGGTGACGCGTCCGCCGCAAGGCTTGCGGAGCGTCAGCTGCGGCGCGGGCATCCCGATCAGCGTCTTGCGGTTTTCGAGCGCGAAGCGCTCCATCTCGAACATCTCGAACTCGCTGCGCGGCTCGACCTTGCCCGAGGCGATCCATTCGTCAAAGACGTGCACGGCCACGGCCTCTTCGCCCATCACGCGGCTGAAGCGGTAGTGGTCGAAGATGGCGAGGGCGACGTGCTGGCGCGTCAGCGAGTCGCGGCAGGACTCGATGAGCGTGTCGAATTCGGCGATCTTGTCTTCGTTTTCGGCGGGCAGCAGCGCGCCGTAGAACTGTGTCAGGAGGCTGTCCAGCGGGGCGAAGCGGGTGCTGTCCGCCTGCGGCGTCTGCGCCGCGGCGTGTGCACCGCAGCAGAGCAGGAGCGTCAGGACGATGGGCAGCAGTTTTCTCATTGCACTTCGGGGAGAACGACGCCTTCGGGGAGGAACTGGATGGTGTCTCCGTGGTGGCGCAACAGGTCGCGCACGGCGGAAGAAGAGATGTGGGCGTATTCCTGCGCCGTCGGGATGATGACCGTCTCGATCTCCGGCGCGAGCCGGCGGTTGGCGTCCGCGATGGCCTTCTCGTTGTCGAAGTCCATCATATTGCGGATGCCCCGCACGATGTGGCAGATGCCCAGCTGGCGGCAGATGTCGATGGTCAGGCAATCATAGGAGATCACCCGCACGCGGTCGCCGAACGAGGACGTGGCCTGGCGGACGATGTCAAGCTTCTGCTCGTTGGAGAAGAAGCCGCGCTTGTCCTGGTTGATACCCACGGCCACGACCACGGTGTCGAACATCGTGAGCGCCCGGCCGAGGATATTGAGGTGTCCCGCGGTGAACGGGTCGAAGGACCCCGGGAATAGTGCTATCCTGTTCATAACAAACAAATATAGGCAAAAAATGCGTATATTTGGATGATGACTGTAAAAATCGAACCTACCTGGGGCGAAGCGCTCCAACACGAATTCGACCAACCTTACTTCGCCGCCCTCGTGCAGCAGCTGCACGCCGAGAAGGCGGCGGGCCGGACGATTTTTCCGCCGGGCGGGCAGATCTTCCGCGCTTTCGAGCTATGCCCGCTGGACCGGACCAAGGTCGTCATCCTGGGCCAGGATCCCTACCACGGCTACGGCCAGGCGATGGGGCTGAGCTTCAGCGTGCCGCCGGGCGTCCCGGCCCCGCCTTCCCTCAAGAACATCTTCAAGGAGATTGAGACCGACCTGGGCGTGCGGATGTCCGGCAGCCCCGACCTCACGCCGTGGGCCCGCCAGGGCGTCCTGCTGCTCAACGCCGTCCTGACCGTGCGCGCCGGCGAGCCGACCTCGCACAGCAGCCTCGGCTGGCAGACCTTCACCGACGCCGTCATCCGCACGGTCTCCGACCGCTGCGAAGGCGTCGTCTTCCTGCTTTGGGGCAACTACGCCCGGAGCAAGGCGCCGCTCATAGACGGCGCGCGCCACCTCGTTCTCGAGGCGGCGCACCCTTCGCCGCTTGCGCGCGGCGCTTTCTTCGGTTGCCGGCACTTCTCCCGCTGCAACGACTACCTCGTCGCGCACGGGCAGGTGCCCATAGACTGGAAACTCTAGAAGATGAACCCGATCACATCCTGGATGGTCTTCACGTAGTGGAATTCCAGGCCTTGGATGTAGATCTCCTTGATGTCTTCGATATCCTTGCGGTTCTCCTCGCTGATGACGATCGTGTGGACGCCCGCACGCTTGGCGGCGAGGATCTTCTCCTTGATGCCGCCGACGGGCAGCACGCGGCCGCGCAGGGTCATCTCGCCGGTCATCGCGATGCCGTGGCGGATGGCTTCGCCGCGCAGCGCGGACACCATCGAGCTCACCATCGTGATACCCGCCGACGGGCCGTCCTTCGGGGTCGCCCCCTCGGGCACGTGCACGTGCAGGTCCTTGGCGGAGAACTGCTCGGACGTCATCTTGGCCAGCTCCGGATGGGCCTTGATGAACTGGTAGGCGATGGTCGCCGACTCCTTCATCACGTCGCCCAGGTTGCCGGTCATCGTCATCACGCCCTTGCCGTTGGACACCGAGCTTTCCACGAAGAGGATCTCGCCGCCCATCTGGGTCCAGGCGAGGCCCGTGACCACGCCGGGGGCTTCGTTGCCCTTCTGCAGGTCGTGGAAGTTGGTCGGCAGGCCGAGATACTCCTTGAGGTGCTCCTTCTTGATGGTCGTCGGATACTCCTGCTCCAGGGCGATCTTCTTGGCCGTGACGCGGGCGAGCTTGGCGATCTGCTTCTCCAGGCCGCGCACGCCGGATTCGTGGGTATATTCGTCGATGATGGCGGCGAGGGCCGTCTTGTCGATCTTGAGGGCGTTCTTGGCGATGCCGTGCTCCTCCAGCTGCTTGGGCACGAGGAACTTCCTGGCGATCTCCATCTTCTCCTCGGCGAGGTAGCCCGTGACGTTGATCAGCTCCATACGGTCGAGCAGGGCCGGCTGGATGGGCGCGGTGCTGTTGGCCGTGGTGATGAACAGGACGTTGCTCAGGTCATAGTCCAGGTCGAGATAGTTGTCGTGGAAGGTGGAGTTCTGCTCCGGGTCGAGCGCCTCGAGCAGCGCGGCGGACGGGTCGCCCTTGAAGTCGGAGGCGAGCTTGTCCACCTCGTCCAGCACGATCACCGGGTTGGAGGTGCCGGCGCGGGCGATGCCGTTGAGGATACGGCCCGGGAGCGCGCCCACATAGGTCTTGCGGTGGCCGCGCAGCTCGGCCTCGTCGTGCATGCCGCCGAGGGCGATGCGCACGTACTTGCGGCCCAGCGCCTTGGCGATGGACTTGCCGAGGGAGGTCTTGCCCACGCCCGGAGGGCCGTAGAGGCAGAGGATCGGCGACTTCATGTTCCCCTTCAGCTTCAGCACGGCGAGGTACTCGATGATGCGGTCCTTGACCGTCTCCAGGCCGTAGTGGTCGCCGTCGAGGATCTTCTGCGCGTGCGTCAGGTCGAGGTTGTCCTTGCTCATCTCCTCCCAGGGGAGGTCGAGCATGAACTCCAGGTAGTTGTATTGGACGCTGTAGTCCGGGGAGTTGGGATTGTGCTTCTCCAGCTTGGCGAGCTCCTTGTTGAAGGCCTCGGCGATGGCCTTGGGCCACTTCTTCTTGGCCGCGCGCTCGCGGAACTTCTCGAATTCCTCGGCGTCGTCCATGCCGAGCTCCTCCTGGATGGTGCGGAGCTGGTTGTTGAGGTAGTATTCGCGCTGCTGCTGGTCGATCTCGCTCTTGACCTTCTGGTTGATCTCCTGCTTGATCTTCATCAGCTCGATCTGCACGTCCAGGATGGACAGCAGCTTGAGCGCGCGCACCTTGACGTCGTCATACTCGAGCAGCTGGATCTTCGCGTCGAAGTTCTCGACCTCGATGGTCGTGGCGACGAAGTTGACCAGGAAGCGGAAATCGTCGATCGCCTTCAGGGCGCCGATGGTCTCGCGCGTGCCGATGTTGCTGGCGCGCAGGATCTGGATCGCGCGGTCCTTGAGGGACTCGGCGATGGCCTTGATGTCCGTGCTGTGCTGGTCTTCCAGCAGCACGTCGGGCAGATAGTGCACGCGGGCGGTGATATAGGGTTCGTAGCCGAGCACGGCGTCCAGCTGCAGGCGCTTGAAAGCCTGCAGGATGGCCGTGATCGTGCCGTCCGGCATCTCGAGGGTCTTGAGGACCTTGCAGACGGAGCCGTAGCGGCAGAGATCCTCTTCCTGCGGCTCCTCGACCATCACGTCGTTCTGCGGCACGGCGCCGAGGAAGAAACCTTCCTTCTCGGCCTCCTGGATCAGGCGGACGGACTTCTCGCGTCCGATCGTGATCGGGAACACCGCGCCCGGGAAAAGCACCGCGTTGCGGAGCGCGAGGACGGGCAGGATATCCGGCAGTTCGGCTTCGTCGAATTTCAGCAGGCCTTCTCCCTGCATGACGGGAATGATGCTGACTTCTGCGCCAGCGGGGAGGGTGAATTCTTTATCTTGTCTCATAAATTGCCAAATTGTCAGTAAAGTGGAGTTTCATAATTCGCTGCGAATATAGTCAATCTCCGTGCCACTGCCAAAAACTGCAAATATCATTTTGAATAATAAAAAAATAACTCTATTTTTGCACTCCCAAAAAATTGACAATAATATAACTATAAATTTTTTACAATGACTAAAGCAGAAATCGTGAACGAAGTGGCCAAAGCCACCGGCATCGAGAAAGTGACCGTCCAGACGGTGGTCGAGGCCACCATGGAGAGCATCAAGGCTTCCCTGATCAAGGACAACAATGTCTATCTCCGCGGCTTCGGTTCTTTCATCAACAAGGAGCGCGCCCAGAAGGCCGCCCGCAACATCACCCGTCAGACCACGATGACGATTCCGGCCCACTGCATCCCTGCCTTCAAGCCGTCTAAGTCTTTCGCCGCTGCGGTCAAGGAGAGCGTCAAACCTAAATCCAAATAATTATGCCTAACGGAAAGAAGCATAAGAGACACAAGATGGCCACGCACAAGCGTAAGAAGCGCTTGCGTATGAACCGGCACAAGAAGAAGTAAGTCGAGGAAAGCCTGACGGGAGATCCGGCGGGCTTTTTCTTGCTTAAGTACCCTAGCACAATGGAAACCGCGAAGACAGACAAAGACCTGGTGGTGGACGTATCGTCCGCCGAGGTCCGGATCGCTCTGCTGGAAAACCACCGGCTGATCGAGCTGAACCGGGAATCGAACCAGGGTCAGAGCTATTCGGTCGGGGACGTCTTCCTTGGCAAAGTCAAGAAGATCCTCCCTGCGCTGAATGCCGCCTTCGTGGATATCGGCGACAGCAAAGAGGCGTTCATCCACTACCTCGACCTGGGCTTGTATTTCAACGCTTTCGACACCTTCGTGCGCGAAAGCAATCCCAATAAGGAATTGGGCAAGCTCTACGCAGGTACGAAGATCGGCCCCGCCCTTGCGAAGGAGGGGCGGATCGAGGAGCACCTCAAGCCCGGGCAGATGATCGTCTGCCAGATCACCAAGGAGCCGATATCGACCAAGGGATCCCGGTTGACTGCGGAGATTTCATTGGCAGGACGCAACATCGTACTGCTCCCCTTCGCCGAGAAGGTGAGCGTTTCCCAGAAGATCTCCTCCAAGGAGGAGAAAAAGAGACTCGAGACCCTCGTCCGGAACATCCTTCCCAAGAACTACGGCGCCATCATCAGGACCGCCGCGGAAGGCAAGACGGCCGCCGTCCTGGTGGCCGAGCTGCGCCTCCTCATCGAGAAGTGGGAAGGTTCCTGGAAGAAGATCGCCGCATCCAAGGGGGTGAAACTCCTCTTCACCGAGTACTCCAAGACCACCACCGTACTGCGTGATCTGCTCAACGACTCTTTCACCAACATCTATGTCAACGACAAGAAGGTGTACGAAGAGACGCGCAAGTACATTTCCCTGATCTCTCCCGAACAGGAGAAGATCGTCAAGCTCTACGAAGGCAAGGAACCCATCTTCGACCATTTCGAGGTGACCCGCCAGATCAAGAGCTCCTTCGGCAAGGTGGTACCGATGAAGCAAGGTGCGTATCTCGTGATCGAGTCCACGGAGGCTTTGGGCGTCATCGACGTCAACAGCGGCATCCGGGCCAAGACGACCGACCAGGAGGAGAATACCTTCGAGGTCAACAAGCTCGCTGCCGAGGAAATCGCCCGCCAGCTGCGTCTGCGCGATATGGGCGGCATCGTCATCGTCGACTTCATCGACATGGCCAAGCCCGAGCATCGCAACGACCTCTACAAGTATATGCGGGACCTGATGGCGACTGACCGGGCCAAGCACAACGTGCTGCCTCTGACCAAGTTCGGCCTGATGCAACTCACGCGTCAGCGGATCCGTCCGGTGACCGAGATCAACACGACCGAGAAATGTCCGCTCTGCCACGGCACCGGAAGGATCACCTCCACGGTGGTGGCCGACGAAGAAATCGAGCGAAAGATCGCCGACCTCGTCGAGAAGGGACAGAAGACTATGACCGTCCGGGTCAGCCCCATCCTCGGGGCGTACCTGACGCGCGGATGGAACTCTTTCCTCCGCAAATGGAGACGCAAGTACAAATGCAAACTGGACGTGGCGGAAATGTCCGACCACACCATCCTGCAGTATGAAATCGTGAATGAGAAAGGTGAGGTCCTCGAATAGAGGGCCTCTCTTTTTTTGCGGCCCTGGGTGCACAATTCGCGGCAAATGCTTATCTTCGCAGAATACGGTAAGCATAAAACGAATTCGACTATGAGTATATGGGTCATCGTCATCGCTGTGATGGTTCTTTCCTTCATCATCCAGCGTGTCCTGAGCAGCAAGTTCGAGAAATACGGCGCCGTGCCCGCCCCGCACGGGCTCACCGGCGCGGACGTCGCCCGGCTGATGCTCACGCAGAACGGCATCACCGACGTCACGGTGGAGTCTGTCCCCGGCAAACTCACCGACCATTATAACCCCATCGACAAGACCATCAACCTCAGCGAAGAGGTCTACGGCAGTGCCTCCGTCGCGGCCTGCGCCGTGGCGGCGCACGAGACCGGGCACGCGCTGCAGCACGCGCAGGGCTACGCCCCGCTGCGCCTGCGCTCCGCGCTCGCGCCCGTCGTCTCCTTCGCCAACAACACGGTCCAGTGGGTCCTGCTCGCGGGCGTCATCTTCATCAACATTTTCCCGACGCTGCTGTGGGTCGGCATCGCGCTGTTCGCGCTGACGACCTTCTTCAGCATCGTCACCCTTCCGGTCGAGATCAACGCCAGCCAGCGGGCGGTCGCGTGGCTGGAGGGCGCCGGCGTCGTGGACGCCGAGACGCGCCCGATGGCCGCGGACGCCCTGAAGTGGGCGGCCTACACCTATGTCATCGCCGCCATCGGCTCGCTCGCCACGCTCTTCTACTACATCGCCCTGGCCAATCGACGCTGATGGATACCGTACGTCTGGACAAATACCTCTGGGCCATCCGTGTCTTCAAGACCCGGAGCGACGCCACCGACGCCTGCAACGGCAACAAGGTCAAGATCGGCGGCGTCAACGCCAAGCCTTCCAAGCCCGTCAAACCCGGCGACGTCCTGGAGATCCGCAAGGGCTCGGCCCTCTTCTCCTACCGCGTCCTCAAGCTCACGGAGAGCCGGATGGGCGCGCAGCTCGTGCCGGACTTCGCCGAGGACCTGACGCCGGAGAGCGAGCGCGCCAAGCTTCACGCGCCGCGCGAGACCATCGTCCTGCAGCGCGACAGGGGGGCGGGACGCCCCACCAAGCGCGACCGGCGGCAGCTCGAGGAGATGATGGACGCGATGGATTTTGAATAAGAATAATACTGATAGCATCATATGTGTGGAATCGTAGGATATGTCGGAGGCCGTCAGGCCTATCCGATCCTCATCAAGGGACTGACCCGGCTTGAGTACCGGGGTTATGACAGCGCCGGTGTCGCGCTGATCGGCGACGGGGGGGACCTCGTCATCTATAAGACCAAAGGCAAGGTCAAGGATTTGGAGGCTGCCGCCACCGGCAAGGACGTGTCCGGCAGCATCGGCATCGCCCACACCCGCTGGGCCACCCACGGCGAGCCGAGCGACGTCAACTCGCATCCCCATTATTCCGAGAACCACAACCTCGCCCTGATCCACAACGGCATCATCGAGAACTACCAGTCCCTCAAGACCGAGCTCACCCGCAAGGGCTACCACTTCCAGAGCCAGACCGACACGGAGGTGGTCATCCAGCTCATCCAGTATATGATGGATTCCCGCAAGGCGAGCTTCGACGAAGCCGTCCCGATGGCGCTCAACCACGTCGTCGGCGCCTATGCGCTCGTCATTATGGACAAGAACCAGCCCGACAAGCTGATCGCGGCCCGCAAGGGCAGCCCGCTGATCATCGGCGTCGGGGAAGGGGAGTATTTCGTCGGTTCCGACGCGTCCCCGATCATCGAATACACCAACAAGGTCGTCTACCTGGGCGAAGAGCAGATCGCGTACATCCAGCGCGGTCAGGAGCTCCGCATCACGGACCTGCGCAGCGTCGAGCAGACGGCGCAGGTGCGCGAGCTGGAGATGAGCCTGAGCGAGATCGAGAAGGGCGGGTTCCCGCACTTCATGTTGAAGGAGATCTTCGAGCAGCCGCGCACCCTGCGCGCCTCGATGAAGGGCCGCCTGCATCCCGAGCTCGGCGAGGTCAAGCTTTCCGGCGTCATCGACAACCGCGAGCGCCTGCTCAAGGCGGGCCGCATCGTCATCTGCGCCTGCGGCACCTCCTGGCACGCCGGCCTGATCGGCAAATATATGATCGAAGAGCTGACGCGCAAGCCCGTCGAGGTCGAGTACGCTTCCGAGTTCCGCTACCGCCGTCCGGTCATCTTCCCGACGGACGTCGTCATCGCCATCTCGCAGTCCGGCGAGACGGCCGACACGCTCGCGGCCGTCAACCTGGCCCGCGAGGCGGGCGCCTTCCTCTTCGGCATCTGCAACGTCGTCGGCTCCTCCATCGCCCGCGCCACGGACACCGGCTGCTACACGCACATCGGTCCGGAGATCGGCGTCGCGTCGACCAAGGCCTTCACGGCCCAGGTCACGACGCTCTTCCTCCTCGCGATGAGCCTTGCCGAGCAGCTCGGCACCGTCACGGCGAAGCGCCGTTCCGAGCTCGTCAACGAGCTCCAGAACATCCCCGACAAGATCGCCAAGATCCTCGAGCACGACGAACAGATCGCCGATCTCGCCAAGATCTTCACGTATACGCGCAACTTCCTCTACCTGGGCCGCGGCTACAACTATCCGGTGGCCCTGGAAGGTGCCTTGAAACTGAAGGAAATTTCCTACATCCACGCCGAGGGCTATCCCGCCGCGGAGATGAAGCACGGCCCCATCGCCCTCATCGACGATGAGATGCCGGTGGTCGTCATCGCGCCGCGCCGCGGCAACTACGAGAAGATCCTGAGCAACATCCAGGAAGTCAAGGCCCGCCGTGGCCGCATCATCTCCGTCGTCACCGAAGGCGACCAGGATGTCAAGGCCCTCTCCGACTGGACCTTCGAGATTCCGGACACCGAGGAATGCTTCGAGCCGATCCTCTCGATCATCCCCCTGCAGCTCCTGGCCTATCACATCGCCATCGCCAAAGGCCGCGACGTCGACCAGCCCCGCAACCTCGCCAAGTCCGTCACCGTCGAGTAGTCCCGCGGGGCTTAATCGAGATAGAGCGCGTGGGAGACCTTGGCGACGGCGTCGTCGCCCTTGAGGCCGCGGAGGATCTCGAGGCCGAAGGAGACGGAGTGGCCGGCGGAACGGCCGGTCACGATGCGTCCGGAACGGACGGCCGGGGCGGGCGTGAAGCGGGCGCCGGCGGCGACCATAGCCTCCTCGCAGCCGTCGAAGCAGGTGAACGCAACGCCGGCGAGGACCTCGGGGCCGAGCTGGCTGAGGACGAGGCCCGGGGCGGCGCAGATGGCCGCGACCGTGCCGCCGGCGGCGTAGTGCGCGCGCATCAGCTCGATGAGCGGCGCGCAGGCGGCGAGGTTCCTGGTGCCGGGCATGCCGCCCGGGAATATCATCACGTCGTCGGCCGTGGTGCCCTCTTGGTCGGTGTCGAGCTCCGGCAGGAAGCTGTCGGCCAGGACCATGGCACCGTGGGAAGACTCAATCAGCGCATCGTCCGTCAATGCGACCAGACGCGTGTCGACGCCGCCGCGGCGGAGAACGTCGTTGGTGGCCAGGGCCTCGACATCCTCGAA
>Ga0265301_10001853_pt1 | contig 26232 bp, 16 predicted proteins | sample AusTroGonzalo_MG_2_FD_193488 | JGI IMG/M metagenome (GOLD analysis project Ga0265301, IMG submission 193488) | Bovine rumen microbial communities from tropical cattle in Woodstock, Queensland, Australia - Gonzalo_04 | ecosystem: Host-associated > Mammals > Digestive system > Stomach > Rumen ... | reverse complement strand
TCGGGTTATCCCATCCCTTGTCCTTATACGAGCGCACTGTCTGCTTGGCTTTTTCCAGCGCATCGTGCTTCGTCATCTTCTTTCCTATCCAGTTCTTGTAGAACTCCGTCATCAGCAGACATGTCGCCTCATCATCCACCTTCCACAGTGACATCAGTATGCTCTGTGCCCCTGCCTTCTTGAAGCCGCGCTGCAGACCGAAGACGCCATCGCCGGTGATGTCACCCAGTCCGGTCTCACAAGCCGAAAGAGTAACGAGCTGAAGTCCTTGAAGATTAAGCCGAGCAATCTCCCTGGCGGTAAGGATGCCATCTTCATCCCAAGGCAGTTCCGGTTCTTTATCAAGATAATTGGCAGCTCCTGTCAGAAGCACTCCTGAGCGTGATAGCGACTGGTCTTCTTCTGTTGTTTCGGCCGCAATCTCAAGCGACAACTCATCGGACGGTTTCTGTTTGACAGGGCTTGGAGGCGCATAGAAACCGTGTGTAGAGATGTGGATAAGTGTCTTTCCTTTGCCCGAAAGCGCCTTAAAGCGGTCTTCCGTACCTTGTAATCCCATAAACGTCTGAGAAGAGAGACGGAGTTTTCTCATGAGCGCGCCAATGTCTTCCACCTCTTTTTTCGACCCTTCGAGAACAGGAAGTCCTGCATCGGCACCTCGATAGGTACGCAGATCAGGTCTTTCGCGGAACGATGTCTCTGCATTCTGGCCTCTGGTGGAGTGAACAGCGGCCGTCTCTTCATCAGACAGCTCATACTGCAAGCCACCATACAATACAGCATCTATGGTGGATGCATGCTGAGACGGTTGGATAAACTGTCGTGTGGACGACAGACGATAACACTCAAAGGCCTCCATACCGGGCAGATGTTCTATTCCTATCTGGTGAAGGCGTCCAGCCGGAGCAAAGAAGATGCGTTTCATACCTGCCAGTTCCTGAACCAAGGGTTGCCATACAAGGCGGTACAGTCCGTCGGCAGTGTAGTAGTCCTCTGTCCTGAGGCTGTCCAGTTGTTGTTGGTCAAAGAGAGGTGTCATGTGTGGTGTATCATCATTCGCTCGAAGGGTGAGGGCCACATAGAGTGTATTGTTTCTAGTTATCGGGACGGTGATAAATTCCACAGCCACATCAGTACGTCCTAGTTTGTCTCTCACCTCCGGCCACCTTGTCCGCAAGCGTGCGATGACCCCGTCAGACTTCTGGTATTGAAACCGGTCCCTCAGGTCCTTCTCTCGCAGTTTGATTTGTCTCATGAGCGAGTCCGTATCCATCGTCCTGTATATTTGAGGGCGCTCCATCTGCCCTGCAAGATTGATACGATCCTGTCGTAATTGATGATATATATTCATGCCATTGGTGTCATCCAAATCATGGAAGGCACGCTCTATCTCCATTTCTAGATTAAGCAGCAGGCCCTTGGAAAGCAGACAGACATCATATAGTTCTTCAATGGCTTCCTTTTGTTTGTTCTGATAGGTAAAAAGAGCCATGTCCTCCTCTAGTTTCCTGCCATCTCTATTCCAGTATTGCTCGCGTTCTGTCTCGCTCCTTGTCACAATGAAGGAAAGCAAAAATCGTAGCTCTTCTTCGGTGCCCTTTCGCATTGCTCGTGCGCCCTCCTCAACCCTATTCAGACGGTTCAACACCTTTGCATAGCTGAAGAGATCAGAGACACGGAGGCGTTTCTTGTGCTTGTCGCGCTGTTCCAAGCACCATTGCCAGCACTGCATTGCTTCCTCAGGCTTGCCCATCCTCTCCAAGCATTTCGATTTGACAGATGCAACGAGGTAATCATTAATCCACATACTGTCTGATTTCTGACAATACTCTTGCATCTTCTCTGCCATCTCTATGGCCTCCTGATAATCTTTCTGCGAATAATAGATTTTTATCAGTTCTAAGTAATAATTGCGATTAGCCAGAGGGGAATCTATATGTGCTTGCAGTACCCTGACAGCTCGCTCCTTTTTCCCCGATTTCATCAGATAGCTGATGAGAGCGAACTGCATAGCACTTGTATTGAGGCTTGTGTCGTTTGCCAAGCCCTCCTCGATGATGTCTGCAGCACGTTCAGCAGAACTTTTCCCGCTGACGGTATCATTCTGTAAGTACGTTTCTACTGCTAAATCCCTCACAGCATATTCCTTGGACCTGTATTTGTCAAAAAGATTGTTCTCTATCTGCCAATGGAGATATTTGGCCGCTTTATCATGCTGTTTGCATTTCTTCATGGCATCAATAATCTCAAACAGCAAATACTGATAATACTTATGGTTCACACCGAGCGTTTTCTCATACACAGGCAAGACCTCTTCAAGATATCGTGCCCGCGTCTTGACATCCCCTGCATATCCTAGCAGATCGCCCAAACATTGCAACGCATAGGCATAGCTGATACTTTCTTTCCCTAAGGTTGCAGCATATATTTTCAGAGCCTGATTGATATAATCAAATATTTGAGTGCTTTTAAGCCCATAAGTTTCACTCACTGTCATCAGCACATGCGCATATTCGGGCGAACCTTCTCCAAATGCCTCCTGTGCAGCCTCTAAATAGCGTGAGAGATCATTCTTGAAGTTGGGACTATGCGCCTCGATGCAGTCCATTTCTATAGTCAAGCTCCTGTCCAAAGGAGGCTGTAGGAGAGCGACTCCCCCTTCCAACGCTTTTGGATCCAGTTGCCATTCACAGTGTGCTATCCACTGTCTGAGATAACTGTTCCTGATTCTCAGCATCCGCTTCTTCCTGCTGTCATTCCTGTCGATCGACCGATTCTCCTGCGCGTCGCACCGTTGGAAAACGGCGAGGGCACCTGCGTAGTCACCACTCCTAAAAAGTCTCACTCCGTTCATGAAGCTGTAACGCAAAGGGTCATGGTTGCTTTCCGCATACAAGGCCTGTTCCTTCACCGGCATGAGATCCCGTTCCAGCATAGCCCGCCGTGTGCGCGGATTATCCTCGCCCAAAGCCTCCCCCAGCAATTGGATTTCCAAAGCCTTGATGCTGTCAGCCTTTTGCCAATTCCAAATACCAGAAACGGACTCGACCGCAAATTCCGCCTGTGAATGCAACTCCTCACACAGGTTCATCACAGCCAGCTTATACCCCAGGTCCTGACCGCTCTTTCTGTATATATCCGCCGCTTCACGGTAGAGTGCTTCGCACTGTTCCTTGTGCTGTGACATGTGGCGCCTCGCCATCTTGCACTGGAATATCAATCTGGTAGGCTCTTTCTCACCTCTCCGCTGTTTCAAGAGTTCTATCAGTTGAAGAGCAGCCGACCAAGCCGACTCATCAAATCCAGTTGCCTGATTGTAAAGCTCTCTTTCAGTAGAATCCTTCAGTTCAAAATGATTTTTCTGAGCAAAGTCTGATAACTCTTTGGGCGTAAATTTTACTCGATCTACCCCACCATCCTTTAGGTGCTGCTTCAAAGCCTGCGCTTGTGGGCTCTCCTCTGTGCCCAATAACAGGAATGAAGCGCTGACATCGGGCCAACTGAAAACGGTCTCACATATATCGGCCAAGCGCTGACGGTCTGTACGTTTGCTTTTTCGGAGCTGTGCAGCATCCTCATACGAGTTGATGGGATAGCAACCGTATGCCTGGTGCAGAACCTGCAAAGCCTGTCCTGTCAATATCGCGCGTTCCCAATAATCAGTCAAGAATATCTCAGAGGCCAGCGAGTCTGCCTTCACCAGCAGTGGATGATTAGCTGGAAGTTCCTTGATATTATCCCATCGGCCTTGTCCCAGAACAGCCAGGGACAGTAACAGCGTTATACAGAAGAATCCTATTCTTTTCATTTCCTCATTTCTGGCATTGAACCATCATTAGTGCTTCAAACAAGTTTAATCCAATGCATCCAACAGGATGAATGCCGCCCAGTATTTCGGGTTATCCCATCCCTTGTCCTTATACGAGCGCACTGTCTGCTTGGCTTTTTCCAGCGCATCGTGCTTCGTCATCTTCTTTCCTATCCAGTTCTTGTAGAACTCCGTCATCAGCAGACATGTCGCTTCATCATCCACCTTCCACAGCGACATCAGGATGCTCTGTGCCCCTGCCTTCTTGAAGCCACGCTGCAGACCGAAGACGCCATCTACTGTAATATGCCCCTGTCCAGTCTCACAGGCACTCAGAGCTGTGAGCTCAAGTCCGCGCAGGTCTAACTGCGATATTTCATAAGCCGTCAGGATGCCATCATCAGCATCCGCCTGCGGTAACTGTCCCTGTAATCGGTCATTAGCTCCAGCAAAGAGGAGTCCGCTATTGTCAAGAGGGGTGTTGAGAGACTGCCTTTCAGACGTGCCTGCCTCCTTGTAGAAGCCATGAGTAGCAATATGAATGATGCGCTTGAACTGTCCGTTCAGACTTTTGAAAGAAGTTTCAGTACCTTTTCTGCCCAATAGTGTTTCAACATGAAGACTACTGCCGACATTTTCATGGATAGTCCTGGCAATACTCTCGGCCTCTGTCTTGGTGCCGGGCAAATAAGGATACTCGTCTTGAACAGCTCCACGAAGACGTTGCGAGGTTGGGTCAATGTTTCCATCATAGTCTAACCCGCCATATAGAACAGCATCCTTGCCTTCTTCTGTGTCTCCTGAATATGCGATCCATCGTGTTGAGGAAAGGCGAAAGACATTATACATTTCAGAAAAAGAACGGTAATCGGCAAACTCATGAGACTCTATCGGCAAACGATATAGCAAACCAGAGGGAGAGAAATAAATATTCGTGGGTTTGAAGCCCAACAGATCGATAATAGGTTGCCATATATGAGTATAGAGATTGTCGGAGTGCGCAACCAACTCTTTCTCTTCCAGTAATGGAAGGAACTTTGCATGAGGCCATTGGGGTGACAGCACAAGGGCTGCATACATGGTGCTGTCCTTGCCCACACGATAGTCAACGAACTCTATAGCGACATCTGTTGGCTGCAACCTGCCACGCACATCGTCGACGTGTATCTTCAGGAAATCCAGGAACTGGTGAAGCGTGTTAGCTGATGTGCTTAGTTGGCGTTCCAGACGGTCTGCTTCTAACGTGGCGCTTTCTGCATCCTTGGATAGGGTCTTGACATCAGAAGCCTTTTGTCTCAACCTGCGAATATTTTGGTAAGTCTTCCTCATGTCCGAGTCGTTGTCTATAGCTCGTTGCAATGCGCTTTCGGCACTTAGCAGCAGACCTTTTGCCAGCAGCTGTTGATCGAACAACGCATCTGTGAACGCACTTTCGTGCTCATCCATCTTATGCGCAAAAGCAAACATGTGCGTTGTTTTAGGCAGATAACGGTTCCAATAAGATGAACGTTCTGCGGCCGTCAGATATACGAAGTCACGTTCGATTGTATGTTGAATGATTCTGAAGATCTGCTTACGGTCATCCAGTGCCTTCTCCTTTGCGTTGTAAAAACCCGCGACATTCGAACGAAGGCTGTAAGCCTCCATCGTCTCAGAATGATATGGCCCGTAGTATTCAAGAGTAGCTTTCACACAGCTGTCGGCAGCCATCATCGTTTCACTTGTTTTCCCCCATCGGTAAAAGACGATAGCCTGCTGGTACCATAAGGCACATAGATCCGCTCTACCAGTTTCTCCTGCCCGTCGCAACAGCTCCAATGCCTTCTCGCCATCATTGACTGCTAGTTGGTACTGTTCCTTCTTTAACTCTCCTTGACCACGTGCACTGTAGTAGGACGCGAGGTCTTTTAGAGGATAATCTACCTTCTTTTCTGAGCACTCAATCAATGTTGTAAGCAAGGAGATACCCTCATCATATCTATGTTCCTTTACTATTTTGTTGATAGCCTGCTCATAGACTTTTACATCGTTGATATAGGCCGCCATGCCCTCTTCATTCACCTGTGCCGAGATTGTCAAATAGAGCCAACTGACCACAAAAAACAACAATATCCTTCTCATCATTTCGCTGTTTGAGATTCTAAGGCTGCTGCGCGTTGACTCCATAGTTCCGCTTTCTCATCATCTGGTATTTTAGAAGTGAAGAGTTGCGACAGCTTCATGGCACACAGATATGCGAACGACTTCTCCGATGCCGTAGAGCCTACGGCACAGAGGTCATAACCCTGCTCTAATAGCTGTATGGCAACCTGGAAGTTCTCTTCCTGTAGCTCTAAAGAGCCCCATTTATATGCTGCTCTACCCATGATAAAGCTGTAATCACTGACATCTTGGCACTCAGCCATGATCTGTTTCAGTAATCCTTTGGCTTCTTCATTGTGTGTCAGTTCTTGGTAGATGTCAGCTCTTGCTAACTGCTCCTTGAGTCTTTTCTCCGGCGCTTTTGCTAAGTCGAAGTAGCGCTCTGCTTCCAGACAGAACTGTAGCGCCTGTTGGAGATCACCACGGTCAATGCGAATACTTTGTGACTGCACACTATTCCATTGTCCTAACCATGAAAGTGCCATATCGTAAGTCTTGGAATCTGGTTGAGCATCTTGTAAGGCCTTGTCCAGGTAGAACTTAGCTGTCGTGAAATTCTTATCCTTCATTTCAGCAACGCCCAAGTAAAGATTGTTTATTGCGATGCTAGTCCTTATCGATGGCACAAGTCGTTCGAAGTCTGTCCCCTTCAGCTCGGCGACAATTCTCTCATAACATTCTATTGCATTCTTGTAGTCCTTTTGTTCAAAGTACTGTTTAGCCTGATCCATGAGCATCCTGTAGTTCGGGGTTTGTGCCCAAAGCATTATCCCGCACATGCTCATAATAAATGTCATCAATAAACGCTTGCGTTCATTGTTCTTCACATTTCTGAGTAGTTTTTGTACTGATTTCATTATTTTTTTATGATATAATGTTAGCTGAATCAATCCAACGCATCTAACAAGATGAATGCCGCCCAGTATTTCGGGTCGTCCCATCCTTTTTCTGTATGCGAGCGCACCGTCTGCTTGGCCACTTCTAGCGCATCGTGCTTCGTCATCTTCTCTCGTATCCAGTTCTTGTAGAACTCCGTCATCAGCAAGCATGTCGCCTCATCATCCACCTTCCACAGCGACATCAGGATGCTCTGTGCCCCCGCCTTCTTGAAACCACGCTGCAGGCCGAAGACACCATCACCAGTGATATCGCCCAGTCCGGTCTCGCAGGCTGAGAGCGCCACGAGTGAGGCAGAGGTCAGGTCCAAACGGGACACCTCGCGAGCCGTGAGGATGCCGTCATCCGTATTCTCGGGCACTTCGCCTTTGAGCGACGACATGGCACCAGCCAGCAACAGACCACTTCGGCTCATCGCTTCATCCTCCTGACGGCTATCGTCGTATGAAGAAGAACCTTTAGTGCCTTTCTTCGCCATATAGAAACCATGAGTGGCAAAGTGGATGATTGTCTTGTTAGAGCGCTCTAAAGCCTTAAAGCCATTTTCGGTCGCATCAATACCAGTGACACATGTCACCGGTATGTTTGCATCCTTCAAGAGCATATCGATATCATCCACTTCTTTTTCCGTGCCCGTTAGGTAGCTGAAAGCGCCACGAGTGGACAACTGATCGGCAGACAACGTTACGTTCTGCGCCAGCAGATTGTCGTAAGCGCTCGTCGCCGTCGTCGCCACCTGCGCCCATTCATCCTTGGTCAGTTCATATTCCACACCACCAGCCAAATAGGCATCAGTGGCATAGCGTGTGCGTTCAATGGGTATCAGCTCGCGCGTGTTGGAGAGCCTGAACAGTCGGAATGCCTCTGCAATGGGCCGTCCCTCACGATCTGCGACATTCTCCAGAGCAATCATGTGCAAAAGTCCCACGGGTGAGAAATAGACTGTCCTAATGTGCTCTAAACTGGGAATCACAGGCTCCCATACCAGCTGATAGAGGCTGTCGCCTGCATAGTAGTCGTGGACCGCTGCCAGCTGGGAGCTCGAACACAGCGGAATGACTTTGGGGGATGCCATGGCCTGGGTCAAGATTAGCGCCACATACCGAACGCCGTCGCCCTGCGGATACGAGCAGAACTCTATGGCCGCCTCGTCGGCTGCCAACTGTCGCTGTATGTCACGCCAACTGGCAGTCATCGCCGTTGTATAATCGCCGAAGAAGGGGGACACTTGTCGCAACTTCTGCTCCAGCCTCTCCCTCACCTTGGCTAGGGAATCGGTATTCAAATGATTCAACGCAGCATTATCTTGCAACATGATCGTACTCCGCAACTCTGTCAACAGCTTTTTGGACGTCTCGTTGCCCTGTTCCCGGATGTGGCGTTGCATGAGTTTGTCTGATCGCAGCAAAGCTCCCTTGCAATAGATCGAGGCATCGTAAGCGTAGGAAGCCAACGAATCACTCGCGGTCTGGACGGCCAACTGAACAGCATGATTCATCAGTTTATCCAATTCGTCACTCACGGAGGTGGTGTAGAAAGGCGATGCCAGATGTTCCCTCACCATCTCCAGTTGCCTGCTCACGGCATAGATTGCGAGTTCTGTCTGCTGACCACCCTCCTGCTCCATCAGTGCCACGTCGGTGAGCATCCTGTCGAGCTCGTATGTTTCCAGCACACTTGAACTATATCCCCATCCCTGACCTGTCAACCTCACAATCTCACCCCGCAGATGGAAATCCTCGGTCTCTAGTTTCCTACCCTCCAAGAGTTTCTTACTCAGCCTCGTCATCTCACCCGTATCGTGTGCCAGCATCGCCGCACGGAGTTCTATACCTACTGCTGCCCAGTAGTCTGAGGTCTTCTGGTAGTCTGGATAGGATGACAGCAGCTGTTGCATTTCCTGCCCTCTGCGACGCATATCATCGATGGCTGCGAGGTCGGGCTCATAGACATAAGAGTAATGCACATCATACTCTATCTTCATGAGATTCAGTCTCAGTTCATCATACAACCTTTTGTTAACTACCTTTACCAGATCCATTGCATGGTGATAGATACGTGCTACGGTATCCAGGCGTGCTTGAGGAATATATGTACACTGAAAGCGATTAGTCATAAAACAAGCCATGCGCTCCGGGTCGTCACCCATCTCGGGGAAGGCCTCTGCTATGCTGCTAAGACAACGCTCGAAGGTCGCTATGTCCGTACCTATCAAGCCGGATAGTATCAAATCTTTAGCCACATCATTCCACATCGCGGGGCGACGCTTTTGAACCTGCACCAGCAGATTCACACATTCCTTTACCAACAAATCGTTTTCGCCTCGCTTGATCAGGCAGTTGGCAATACCGTTCACACTGCTGGTGATTGTGGTGAGGTTTTCCTCATTCTTCAGTGTATAGTCTAGCGTTTTACGGAAATAGCGCAATGCCGTCTCGTAGTTGTCATCAGACTTTTGCAGGACTGTTGACGACCAGGTGCCATTAGCATCCGTGCGTCCTTGAGCCACTTGACGCTCACGAATGTTCAGATAGGCTTCATGATCTCCTATGAGTTGGTAATATTCGGCCATAGTCTCTAAGAGGAACCTATGTTTCTTGCCATAGATCTTTCGCTCCACATCTATCTGCTCTTCATACAGCCTACGCTTCTCCGGCTCCTCATCCTCATAACACGCAATGAGCGCATCAAGACAACGGTCATATTCCCAACTGTAAACCCCGAACCGGCTGCGCACCTTATCCGTATATGCTTGCACCACCTGACGAGTATGCATATAGTCTCTTGTCCAATAGGATGTCCGTCCGTATTGCACCATCGTGGTAAAAAAATCTGCGGTCTCAAACGAGTCAAGTTTCTCTGTCTGAACCATTTTCAGATGCAGCAACTCGCGATGCAACAATCCATACGTATATTGCACACTGTCAGGCATCGTAAAGACGATATCGTTCCGGGCTTGGTTGAAGATAGTGATGGTATTGTCCAATTGGGCCAACGCTCCTCGGCTGATGCCGCCTGTCAATGGAGAATCCAGACGCTGCTGCAACTCCCTTATACTCTCTAGTCCCAGTTCTCGACCACCCACGTAGTTGCCGCTCATACATCGGAAATAAGCCAGAAAGAGTTTGTTCTGAATGACAGACGTGGAGTCGGCGGTAGGAATCGCATCTATTGCAGCTTCCATGAGATGGGCACCTTCGGCATACTCACCTCTCAAGCCCAAAGCTATACCTTTGACATATTGCCCCATTTTGTAGTAAGGAGACTCCATCATCCCACTTTCTTCCATCTCCCGCATGTTTGCGTTCACAAGAACCATAGCACTGTCTAAATCCTCTTGGAGATAGCTCATGGCCAGCATACAGTCAAAGGCGTACTTATTCTCAGGGTGATCAGGCTCTAACAAGCTAGACAGCGTTCGCACCTCTGACAAATAGTGTCGCATCACCTCCACACGCGCCATCCTTCCAGCATAGCCTGTCATTTTAGCACATGCAGAAAGATAAGGATGGCTCTCACGACCATACATGCTAAGCGCTAAATCCACATACTGTCTGCCGACATCTAAGCAGGCTGAATCTGCCATCTGTGAGAGCATATCAGCACTGCTGGCCAGCAGGTTCAACACTTGTTCCGATTGATGTCCGTACTGTTCCTCTGTGCTTTCAAGAACGAACGGCAGCCCTTCTTTTAGTAACTCTGCATCTCCCATGGCAAAAGCCAATTGTATGGCTTCACACATGAAATCAGCATAAACCTTGGTCTTCTCCTGATGGGTGTTGCGCAAATGCTCTGCCAAAGCCGTCCAGGCTTCACCGGCCTCATTTAGGCGACCAGCGTCAAAGAGATAGCGTCCTTTCATGCGCATCGCGTCCGTGAGGAGCGGATGGTCAGCGCGGAACTCCGTCTCACACGCCTGCTGCGCTATGTTGAGAACGGCGAGCGCCTCATCCGTTTTCCCCTGATTATTCAAGGCTATGGAAAGGTAGAACAGTGTGATAACGCGGTAGGGCCCCCAATTGGGAAACAGCTCACCCTCCATCTTCGACACCTGTATCAGATAGTCAAAGGCTTGTGCTGGTTCCGACCTCAGGAGATCGATGCCTATCTGCAGCAGGGAGTCATGTTCCACCGTCAGACGACGATCGACAGGTGCTGCGTCATACGTCTGATCAGCTATCTCCTTAGCCTTCTTCGTATTGCCCAACTTATACCAGCAACTGGCCAGCCAGTCCTCTGCATATCCACGGCGGTACGCGCCTTCTTCCATCTCTGCCTTGTCCAGACTGTCACACTCTTCAAACACAGGTATGGCCTCGCGATATTTACCTGCCTGATATAGTGTCACGCCCTGCTCAAACAACTTGTCACTGCGTTCACTCTGCGCATAGCCGATTGGGCTGCACAACAGTACAACCAGAAGTATTAGGAACCTTATTAATATATGTTTCAATTGAGTCTTGAATATCATAGGCTATTTTGTATCTCGACAGTTCTTAAGTCTCAGTCTAATGCATCCAATAGGATGAACGCCGCCCAGTATTTCGGGTCGTCCCATCCTTTATCAGCGGTCATTCCCAGTTGGTGCCTGTGAGTTACAAGCAATCATTAGTAAAAAAACCACTTGTGATTCGATGTCTGTTCCATCTCAATTTCTATTATTCTTTTTCCAATTCTCATAGATGTCATTAATATGCTGCCTTACATCCTTTTCTACACTCTTTATTCCCAATTGTGCTCCAATCACATTCTCAAAATGATGTACACTAATGACATCGTCTTTCATGACGACGATATCCTTTGGATGCCCTTTATATTTCCCATTTGTATCGAATAATGACATGGGGCTCTCCTGTACCCAATCGCCAAATTCCAACAGGATATACTCGCCATGCATCCCCTGCTGCCGAGCTGGCGTGTCTCCTTCTACGATGGTGGCAGTAAAAACATGGTCTGAAAGGAATTCTTGAAGAGAACCTTCAGAAAGTGAAATTCTATATTTTATGACGTTTATATTATTTCTTAAAGATTTAGTTTCTGGGTGCTCTGTGCCAAATACATGTTCATGGATACTCAGCGCCTTGCCACAGTACTCTAACGCCTTGGTGTAATCGCCCTGATTGGAATAGACAGAGGCAATGGTATTGTACAATGCAGCAACATCGGGATGATCCGTTCCGAATACTTTCTCACGGATGCTCAACGTCTTGCCATAGTACTCCAACGCCTTGGCGTAATCGCCCTGTTTAGAATAGATATAGCCGATGTTCTTGTACGAAACTGCCACATCGGGATGATCCGTTCCAAATACTATCTCACGGATGCTCAACGCCTTTACATAGTACTCCAATGCAATGGCGTAATCACCCTGATTGGAATAAACCAAACCGATGTTATTGTAAGATGTTGCCACATTAGGATGTTCCGTACCAAATACTTTCTCACGGATGTTCAACGCCTTGAAATAGAACTCCAACGCCTTGGCGTAATCGCCCTGATTGAAATAGACATACCCGATGTTATTGTACGATAGGGCCACATCAGGATGTTCCGTACCTAATACTTTCTCCTTGATGTTCAACGCCTTGAAATAGAACTCCAACGCCTTGGCGTAATCTCCCTGTTTGGAATAAACCAAACCGATGTTATTGTAAGATGTTGCCACATCAGGATGTTCCGTACCAAATACTTTCTCACGGATGTTCAACGCCTTGAAATAGAACTCTAACGCCTTGGTGTAATCGCCCTGATTGGAATAGACAGAGGCAATGGTATTGTACAATGCAGCAACATCGGGATGATCCGTTCCGAATACTTTCTCACGGATGCTCAACGTCTTGCCATAGTACTCCAACGCCTTGGCGTAATCGCCCTGTTTAGAATAGATATAGCCGATGTTCTTGTACGAAACTGCCACATCGGGATGATCCGTTCCAAATACTATCTCACGGATGCTCAACGCCTTTACATAGTACTCCAACGCCTTGGCGTAATCGCCCTGATTGGAATAGACATACCCGATGTTATTGTACGATAGGGCCACGGCTGGATGATCCGTTCCAGATACTTTCTCACGGATGCTCAACGCCTTGACATAGTACTCCAACGCCCTGGCATCATCGCCCTGTTTGGAAAAAATTGTGCCGATGTTATTGTACGATAGGGCCACGGCTGGATGATCCGTTCCAAATACTTTCTCATGGATGCTCAACGCCTTAACAACGTACTCCAACGCCTTGGCATAATCGCCCTGAGCAGAATAGACCAAGCCGATGTTATTGAAAGACTTTGCCACAATAGGATGCTCTCTACCAAATACTTTCTCTTGGATACTCTGTGCCCTGCTATAGTTCTCCAATGCATTGATGTAATCACCATGATAGTAATAGACCGTGCCGATATTGTTGTAGGAAGAAGCCACATTAGGATGTTCCGTACCAAATACTTTCTCACGGATGTTCAACGCCTTGAAATAGAACTCCAACGCCTTGGCGTAATCTCCCTGGTTAGAATAGATATAGCCGATGTTATTGTAAGACGTTGCCACATCAGGATGTTCCGTACCAAATATTTTTTCATGGATGTTCAACGCCTTGCTACAGAACTCCAACGCCCTAGTGTAATTACCCTGATTGGAATAAAACAAACCGATGTTATTGTAAGATGTTGCCACATCAGGATGTTCCGTACCAAGTACTTTCTAACGGATGTTCAACGCCTTGAAATAGAACTCCAACGCCTTGGCGTAATCGCCCTGATTGGAAGAGACATACCCGATGTTATTGTAAGATGTTGCCACATCAGGGTGTTCCATACCAAATACTTTCTCACGGATGTTCAACGCCTTGAAATAGAACTCCAACGCCTTGGCGTAATCTCCCTGGTTGGAATAGACAGACCCGATGTTATTGTAGGAAGTAGAAGCCCATTCACTTTGCTCGCCGTATTGCAATAGGGACTGACGCAACACTCGATGGTAATAGGCTAGTGCTTTGGCATAGTTAGCCAAATATTCATCAACAAATCTTCCAGCGACATTGAGCCACTTTACATTCGTCGTATCCAATGACGCCCTTAGCTCCAGATAGTAGGCAGCAGAATCGTTCTGGTGCTGTGCAAGGAATGCTTCGTAGAAGCTATAGCAGCGGCGCGCGGCTTCTGCTATGTCCTCCTGATGAACGGCCTTTGCCTGATTCAGTTTCTGTTCTTCCTCCTTGATGGTTTGTCCCTGCTGCAAGATGGTCTGAACCTGTGCGTTGAGATCACCACGAGTACGCAGCAGCGAGTCTGCACGGATCAGCTCGCCGTTCTCAATGAAATAGGTTACCTGGCGATAGAACTCATCCAGCTGATCGTAGTCCAGTGTGGCATAGCGCTTGGCCATGTCTGCAATCAGCTTCTCGTTGTTACTTTGCTGCTGATAGAGAATGCGCAGCAGACTATCCTTCTCCGCTTGAGAGGCGTTCCGTAGGCTCTCAATCTCCGCCTCTTTATCATCCAATTGCCGCCTCAGGTTTCGTCGAATCTTCCGCTCCGCTGCCAACAGGTCTGCCTGTTGCTGCTCTGGCGTTTCCATCAGCAGATAAAGTGGATTCGCGGACACAGCATACGTCCGTGATGCGGCCTCCGCATCCACTAACTGATAGCCTTTCTTACGCACCGAATCCAGCATGAAGGTCTTCCCGCCTACGGGAAAGGAGAACTGGCCATTGCTTTGACTCAGCACCGCCGACCGTCCACGCACGGAGATGACAGCGCCACTGAGCTTGTTGCCCGCCTGCAGCTGTCCATTCACCATCCTCCCTTTGGTCTTCACGAAGCCCTGTTGCGTCTGTGCCGATGCTGTCGTAGCTATCAACAGCAGGCACACCACAAGGCCTATCTTGCTTCGATGCTGATTCATTCCTCTGCAGTCTTCAATTACTAATCACCACAAAACTACAATCCTTTTTTCCGCAGTTGATGACTTCCAGCTCCACGGTGTTGCGACGGTCGGTGGGTAGTTCGAAGGAGGTTTTACGTTGAGGGAGACCGGCTTTGACAGCCTTGGTGTCATCAAAGCGCTTATCCAGACCGGCGGTATTGGTGACATGAATCTTCATCGTGACCAAGCCACCAGCTTCAGCGACGACAGCGAGTTCCTGATGCCCTCTTGAGGGGAATGTGTATTTCGTACTCTGACCAGCCCTCACAAAACACGTCTTAGTGAGGATAGAGCCATCGGCAGTCTGACCGCGATGGGCGGTGGTGCGACTCATATCGTCGGCTTGGTCATAGACATCCCTTCCTTCAGCCAGACTGTCGGCAAAGGCCTCGCTAAACACCAAATGGCCGTTCAGCGAACCGATGCTGTCATCCTTACAGCGCAGCGACGCAAAGCTTTTGGCGTTGGTGTCTTTCAGGTCCTGAGCCGATTGGCGTATGGCCTCGATATCATTCGCGGCCACAGCATCGCGCATGGCGATACAAGCATCAATGGCCGCTTGTATAGACAGGCTGTCCGACTCCCCGTTCTGTGCACTCAGACATGTTGCACTTGCAATCATGCAAACTGTAAATAGAAACTTCTTCATTGTCGTATTGAGTTTTTTCGTTGTTATTCTCTTCTAATGATGATTCGGAATCCTACGGTGCTGTCTTTGGCATCGGTGCCAAAGGCCTTGCGCGAAGTGACCGTCACCTCCTCTGCGGGGGAGTCATAGCAGCCACCACAGATGGTGAACGCGCCGCTGTCATCGAATGCTGTGTTACACAATTCCCACACATTACCGCTCATATCATAGAGGTCCAGGCCGTTGGGGTCAAGGCCCTGCTGTCCGTTGCTGGGGTGTGCGGTTCTGTTGGAGTTTCCCTCGTACCAAGCCACCTTATCCACTTCATCATCACCAACATATAATGTAGTTTCCTCATTCTGACCTCCATGTGCAGCATACTCCCATACCTCTGCGCTCGGCAGCTCGATGGTCAGGTTGGTCATGTCGCCCAGCTCACTGAGGAACATATAGATATCGCCGTACGACACCGTTGTCATCGGCAAGTCCTTCTCCTCTTCGGTGTACGGTTCACCCTTGAGTCCCAGCCATAGTCCTCTCGTGAACTCGAACTGGCTCATCCAAATGGAATCCGGATAGACCGGTGTCATGTTCATCAGCATCGTATCAATCAGGCACATCTGGTCCACTGACAGGTCCGGCAGCAGCTGCAGGTTCAGGTTTGCGTACCTGCTCTCCAGCTCCGTGCGTAGCGTGTCGTGTTCAGCCTTATCCGTCTGATGTTTCCAGAACCACAAGCAGAACCCCAGCACAATCAGGATGACAGCCAGCACGCCGCCAATGCCCAGCCGCTTCATGAAGCGGTTATGTGCGTCTTGCCGGCGTAGCGACTCCTCGGCAGATGCATAATCCACATCCACATGCTCTCCGGAAGTGCGTTCTCCCAGCGTGGGAACAAGACGGTTCTTGATCATCAGGTCAATGGTCACGCCCAGCGTCTGCCCGAAGCCAATCTCCGAGTGCTGGTGCGACCCAATCTGCTCACGGATCTCCTTAGGCAGCGTTTTGTCTGCGGTGTCCTCCGGGAAACCGTCGAACTTGTTATCCGGATTCACGGGCACGATATGCTTCTTCTCCTGGATAGCCGACATAATCTCCTGTCGCACCCAATCGTCTTCATTCAGACAGCGCAACATAGACTTCTCAGATAGCACCAACATAAACACTGGAGCGTCTTTGATAGCCGCCTTGATATGGTCTCCAAAGATGCCATCCGTGAGTTCATCATAATCCAGGAATACCCTATACCCTCGTTGTTGCAACATCAACTGTAGGATACGTGCATATTGTGCGCCACCGTCTCTGCGGTAGCTGATAAAGATGTCGTATTTGTTCTTTTTCATTATAATGAAGATTTAGTTGTATTTTCCATTTCATCTTTCGCCAATAGTGCGATGGTGGTTTCCACTACACCAAAGTCATACTTCTTATAGTCGGGTAGATATAAGACATAAGCTTTGACTGGGGACTTATAATGTGGATGTTCTTTTTTTATCTCTTTTGAGAAATCATATTCACAGATCTCTCCATTTTCCACGCGCTGCAATGCGTTGTTGCGGGCTTGACAGGACACATCGTCCAGCTCCTTCCAGCTAACCAGACAATTATGGCGTTGCAGGCTCTCATCGGTCTGCGTCCCTTTCTTGTAGCCCAGCATCTCGTGCGAAGCATTCCAACGCAGGTGCTCAGTGATGGCAAGGTTGAGAATCAATTTACTCAAGTTGATTTTATCGTCCAGACATTCATATTTCTTCCGATATTCCTCATCGTCTTTGGGCGCCGGCAATTGTTGTATCTTCTGATACAAATCTTGGAACGAGAGATTCTGATGGATGGATTCTTCCATCAGTTCACGTTTTGTCAGCCTGTGCCATGCATTACTCATGTCCTGCTCCGTCTGTCGGCGTAGCTTCCTGAGATCCTTATATCGCGGATAGTTGAGACGCTCTTTGTCAACATATTCAAAAGCAATATACAGCCCCGTAGGGGAAAGCTTCTCATTCACTGGTTTCCCCTCATTATAGCGCAGCATCGCAGCTGCGGCAGGGATCTCCGCCACCACTCTACGGCAAAAGCCCAGTAGCTCATCGCGACGCTCTTCCCAACTGCCACTCTTCATGGCCGGCTCCTTTTCCTGCATCATCTCCTGATACCTGTTGTAGAATAGCTTCGCCTCCTCCTTGAACTTGTCTTCCACCACGAGCGCATAGCTGAAGATTTCTTGATAGTCACCAAACACCTCTATGCACGACGGCCGCTTGACGGCTTTGTTATAATGGTTCGCAATCTTGCGGAAATGTGCAACATGGGCATTATTTGATACCTGAACCAAAATGCGCGTCTTCGATAAATCATTACCGTCGGCCATCAGGCATTTCAGGATTCTCACGGCCAGCGTCATGTTTTCGATGTCTGTCCCCATGGCAACAACGACATAGTTCAATGTCGCAGCCACTTGATGCAACAGGTCAAAGAAAGCGGTGGAACCAGTGTCGGTTCCTATGAACTGAACCAACTTCGAACCATCGACATTCTCGGCCTTGACAGCTTCTGAGGCACTATTTGTAAACAGACCTTTCTTCCTCTCCATATCCTTGTCCACGACATAGCAATGGAACTCGCTCCTCCTAACCACCTCGTTGTTCGAGTCGTTGCTCATGAACGCCCCGAATTCGTACAAGAAACGAACGGCATCGCGCCCCGTCTCGCCTAATCCCACCACCAAGCTGTTGAAAGCCGATTTTACGGTGCCGGGATTCTCCTTCCCGTCGATTTCCACGAACTTCACGGGGTGATTCTCCACCTTGCGTTTCAACAGCTCTATGGACAGGCGTGAAGAGTCTATCACTCGTATCTCAATGTTCTTCAAGGGAGTCGATTCCTCAATAACCCTATTCACGCTGTCATAGCGTGCATGGCAATAAATGGCAACGCGTACTCCTTGAGAACTAATCTTCTGAATGGTTTCATCCTCTCTGATGATGGCAGCTGAGAGGATATTCTTCTCTTCGTTATCCGACAGGAAGAACAGGTGCAACTTACGGGCACCACAATTGGCGAACGATGACAACCGATCTATCTGTTTCTTCACCAGTTCCAGATTCGCCTCGCCGAAGATATCCTTCTGACTGATATCCATCTCCGACAGATTTACACTGGTCAGTGAGAGACGAGCCCCCATGTTTCTCACTTTCTGGAACGTCTCCCGCCGATGTGTTATCAAACTCACCACATGTCCCCAACCACCTGTTTCGTCGTTGGCATCACGTCCCGTTTCCTCCACCACGATTCTCACACTCTTGGGGTCATTGGTCTTCACATCCTTGGCCAGGATCTCCGTCTCTTCATTCAGGCCGAAGAAGACATACACATGAGGGCATTCTTTTCTCACGCGGGTGAACTTCAGTCTGATAAACGCCAATAGTCTCTCCGACACCAGACTCAGCAGCAGTATAATCGTGCATGAGAATGCCAGGATGCTCACAAAAGAGATAGCACCTTTCAGTTCTGCTGCTCCTTTGATTTGATCCAGGATATTGCTGTCAATGTCCAGCATGAACAGATCGAGGGCCGCAATCGCGGAGCGTAACAGTAACTCCGAATTGACAAAGTAGTGATCAGGTTCTTCATAGCGTAGGAATGCCTGGATAAACAGATTCCACCCTATCACCCACAACAGGAACATCGTGCTCCCCAGCATCTTCACATGCTGCGCCTTCCGGTTGCTGTGGTTTGCCTGCCACGCCCATTTTACCATGTAATAAAAGAACAGGAATAATGCGAACAACGTTATCAGCATCACCATTATTTCTTCCGCATAGTTCTGATACCCATAAGGGAACAGCTTGTTCAGCAGACATGAAGAGAAGACAGGAGCAGCGATGCCGTCATGCATGGTGGTTGTCTCTAATACCACAAAGAGGCATGCCAGAATCACGATGACTCCAATAATGTATGCAAACGCGACGATACGTTTTTTCATAAAGCCATTAGTTGATATTCTGGCGGCAAAAATACGAATAATTCCGTAATGTGCGCTATTTTCTATAAAGAAAATGAGGAAAAGAACAAAAAACAGCCCGTTTCGTTGTGTGGATGGAGGGGATGGTCAGGCCCTCTTGGAACCTAAACTTCACACCACTGCTGCATGATATTTTCCAGCGGTTTTATAATTCCAGCGACGCCCTCAAGAGTCCAAGAACCATCTTTGTTGAGTCCGGGAGAGCTGGGTATTTGATGGATTGCGGGATGATCTGACACAGATATTGGATAATCTCAAGCTGTGCGTCAGCGAAGCTACCAGCTTCCCCACTCACCGATGGGCGCAAGATAATATCATACTCCCAACCCTCGGGCCAATGACTTGACGGGTACGTATAATTTCTGTTGTAAATTATGCTACTTCTTGATGAGAGGCGATCCATAGTTTTAATGATTTTGAGTTATTTTCTTTGCAAAGCTATACATTATTTCCGAACTGCCATCATATCTCCCGTATTTTTCTTCGTTTTCATGCAACTTTTAGATGTCATTTTCTTCCAATTCCGATATCCTTTCAAGTGTATATTAAAAAAGTGGGGGAAAGATGAGGGCGGAATGGGGAATATTTCGTACCTTTGCACGGTCGTAGGAGGAGAGATTTCAACACCTCTGTTTGGGATTACGATGGTGCATCGTTGCGGTAACGATGGTGCATCGTCATGAAAACGATGGTGCATCGTTGGGGATTCGGTGGCGCATCGTCTTGACTACGACTGACATGTGATGGTTGAACAATAAATATCTGTAGCTATGGAAATGACAATTAATGATTTTAGCACAATGGCATCGGAGCTGAGTCAGCGTGACGTGCGCATTGTGAAAATGGAAATGGAACGTGATTTTATCACCCTGCGTGAGGAACTGAGCGAGAAGACGCGGATGGCGGAGGCGTTGCAGGAGGAGAATAGGTTGTTGAGGGAGAAGGTGTCGCTGCTTGAGACGGACTTCGAGAACTTACGTTTCCAGAACCACTGGATGCGGCAGTTTATCCTGCTCTCTGTGGAGCGCGTGCGTAACTTCTTCGCGCATATGCAGGACTATAGGCTGATGTCTGCAGTGAAGGCGTTCGTGCTGGATATGTTGCCCCCTAATGCCACTGCGGAGCAGGTAGCATTCGCCAATGAGGTGATGCAGTTGCCGGAGCCGGAGGATGAGGCGAAGATTGTAGTGAACGGAAACTATAACGACATTCATGATAATGAGAAGTTGAGGATTGATAATTGAGATATTGAAAATTGAGATATAGAGAAGGTATGGGAAACAAGGTGTATGTGAAGGGGTCCTACGTGGATATCCATGACAACAAGGTGGTGAACCTGAATATCGACCGAGCGGGGAGGGTGAACGTCAGTGGTGCGGTGGCTCTCGCGACAGGGAAGGGGAGTGCGGCTGCAGCGCAGGAGGTGGCGAAACCGGAGATGCTGGCAACAGCGGAGGCGACGGTGCTATGGAAGCGGCTACATGCTGCGGCATTGTGTGATGAGGATGGGCACCTGTCGGGGGGCATGACGAAACAGGATGCGATGTATGTGGCACTCCTCATGGGTGAACGACTATGGCAGGAGACGCGCTGGAAACCCTTCGAACAGTGGTGGGGAATGCAGCACCTGGCACAGGAACTGGTGCGCATGAGGGACACGGGACGTATGCCGCGCCACGCCAAGGATATCGAACGGGCTTTAGGTAAAGTAAAGAATTAAGCGAAGCGATAAAACGTTTGGCTTTCAATGCATAACGGAGTTAGCTAACGGTTACCATAACCGTTAGCTAACCCTTTTTTTATGTGGTTAATGACTACCTTTGCACCATCGGATAATCCGAGGAGTAAATGTCTAATCTCAACCACATACATCATGAGCAACAACAACACCTGTGATCTCTTCGCCGACAATGCAGTGCCGATGAAAGAGAAGGAAGAAAGAGCAAGGGTTTCCTCCCCTGCACCTCTCTTTCCTAAAGAGAAAGAAAGAAGAGAAAGGGCTCAAGAAAAAGCTGCGCTAAAAGAAGGGCCTGCGGCCACTGTCGATGTGGACATCGACGCGCAGCGCTTTATGGAGCTCTTTAACCAAATCATGGCTAAGGCAGAGATACCCCAGATCAGCAGTCTGCGCGGACGTCGGCTGTCTGCACTGCGTGCGCGCTGTGCTGAATACGGGAAGCTGAAGGTGGTGGAGGTGCTGCGCAAGGCGGCAGCCTCGTCCTTCCTGAACGGCCATGGCGCCCGTGGCTGGCGTGCCAATATCGACTGGCTGCTGAATGCGGACAACTTCGTGAAGGTGATGGAAGGTAACTACACCGACACCGCACAGAAGCTGAAGCAGGAGGAGCGACAGGCACGGGCTGAACAGGCACGTATCATAGAGCAGCAGATACACGAGGAACTGCACCGCCGACTGGATGAGCAACGACAGCATGCGGTGACCTATGAAGAATATCAGCGAATGAAAGCGCAAGGAACCCTTAAACCCTTAAACCCTTTAAACCCTTAAACCCTTTGAACCCTTAAACCCTTTAAACCCTTAAACCCTTTAAACTTTTAATCAACTATGGAACTACTATTAGAACGCACTGAAAAGACAAGTACTTACACCGCAGGACACTTATTCATCATCAACGAACTCGGCAAGGCACTATTATGCGACACGCTGGAGCCACCCATCAAGGTTGATAACCGTCACAAGCCCAAGGCCATCCCCGCAGGACGTTACGGCATCGTCGTCACCTGGTCGCCCAAGTTCCAGCGTTGGCTCCCCCTGCTCCTGAACGTTCCCTTCCGCGACGGCATCCGCATCCACGCTGGCAACCACCCCGCCGACACTGCCGGTTGCATCCTTGTCGGCACCGCTCTCCAACCCGGCCACGTCTATAACAGCCGCCGCGCCCTCGAAGCGCTCATGAAACGGTTGAAGGAAAGGCCTGAAGGAGAGGCTATCCACCTGACGGTGAAAAATTGAAAATGGAGAATTGATAATGAAAAGTTAAAAGTGAAAAGTTAAAAATGAATTGACAAATAAAAGATGACAATTATCCCCGCCAAAAAGGAAACGGAGGGAAAACTTGCCTGCGTCATGTTTTTTATGCGGCTCAGACATCATGCAGAAAAGGCATTGCGAAGATGAGGTGTGCAGAAACCTATTGCAAGCACCGCGTAAATGCCGTACCTTTGCACTATGAAAATTGAGAATTGAAACAATGAAAATAGAAACATTTTGGCCAAATGTATAGTCGATTCGTTTAACGTTGAGACAACCAACAAACACAAAGTAAAACACGACTCCAAGCCCTGAAACGAGTCCTTTTGGCACAATCCTCATCCACTTAAAGCTCGAAGAGACGCTTGACCCTTCAAGAAGAGGCGAGGGTGGGGGGAGAGGCCAGAAGTTAAAAGGGGGCCACCATTATGAACAACACTATTAAGTACAGTATCAGCGAGCGCCAGAACCTGGCACATCCTGAAGAGCCTAAGAAGGCCTATGCATTCATCCAGCACCAGAAGACCCTCACATTGCCGGAGATGGCCAAGCACATCGTCAAGCACGGCTCTCCTTTCTCCAGCGGTGCCATCCAGGGCATCCTCGTGGACCTGACCGATTGTATCGGAGAGGCCCTCACCGAAGGGAACAATGTGGGTCTGGGCGACCTTGGCATCCTTCGCACGACCATCACCAGCGAAGGCTCGCTGCCCGGTGTGGACCGCGACGGCAATCCCAAGACAGCCGCCGAGATGTTCACCGCCGCCAACATCAAGAGCCTGAACGTGAACTTCGAGACCAGCGACGAGCTTGCAGAGACGCTCGGCAAGGCAGAGTTCGAGCCTACCATCACCCGCCGCGCTCAAGCTGCCGCACTCCGTGCACAGAAGGCCGGTCAGAGCAGCGCAGACTGGAGCGGGGAGGAGCAGAACGGTGAAGGGTAAGCCCCACCCCTAACCCCTCCCCCGTAGGGAGGGGGAAAGGGGGAAGGGACATCCTTTAAGAACCACAGATAACTCTTAAACTCTTGAACCCCTTGAACTCTTGAACCATTAAACTATTAATCCATTAAGACCAAATCCCTCTCGAAGAAAAGAGTGCTCCCCCTAAAAGGGGGGAGTTAGAGGGGGGCCAACTTATGAAAGAATCTACAAAGAAAACCCTAAAGAAAGTGGCGGAGATTGTAATCACTATCCTCACGGCACTGCTTACCACACTGGGCGCACATGCGGCGATTTGCTAGCGGCCCTCGGGGAGAAGAAGGGAGTGAAGAATGAAAAATGAGAGAGCCAGGGACATCGAAGGATGTGCCCTGGCTCTGTTTTTGGGGCTTACTGTTTCTGTTGCTGCAATTGCTGTTGCAGTTTTTGTTCCAATTCTTCCAACCCTTCCTCTATCTCTTTGCGATATGGATAGTCGTCGCCATAGACCTTGCGATAGATCTCTACACACTTGAGAATATACTTCTTTGATTCCACGTAGTTGCCTATTTCATTGTACATGGAGCCGAGTCCAAGATAGACGCCAGCTATGTAGGGATGGTACGGATCCAATTTGGGCAGGAGTATTTCCAGGGATTTCGAATAACATTCTGCGGCTTTTTCATATTGTTTTGCATGGCCGTAGTTACTGCCTATATTCGAATATGCCACGGCAACTTGCACATTATCATCGCCATAAAGACGTAAGAGGATATTAAGAGCTTTCTGTAAATAAGGTGTCGCTTCTTCATTCTTTTCGCTTTCCATGAGACAGCTACCGATGTTGCTATAGATAGTGCCAACAGCTTCATGCCATTCGCCGAAGATTTTCAAATAGATCTGCAAAGCTTTCCGGTAGAGTTCCATCGCCTGGTCGAACTTGTGTTGTAATTTATAGACGACTCCGAGGTTCTGATAGGGGATGGCGCGATACTCATCATATTCCTCAAACTCTTTTTCAGCGTGTTCCATGGCTTTCACGTGATATTCCTCAGCATGCATATAATCTCCGGTCTCTCGATACACATTGCCGAGGAACGTATAGCACCTGTTGACATATTTTCTGTCTGACATGTCTGTTTGCAGCATCAATTTGAGCGCTTTTTGTCCATAGTCCATTGCTGTGGTGTAGTTGCCAAGAGCCTCGTAAACCACACCGATACTGATATATAAGTCCCCGACTTCTGCATGTTGTTTTCCCTTATGGTTTATTATGAGAGGAAGGGCTTTCTGGTAATACTCAAGAGCCTTATCGTACTGACTTAAACCTCTATAGATGAGTCCTATGTTGCTGTAGCAAGTGGCTGTCTTAATGGAGCTGTCACCATACTGCTCTATGCTATGACGGAGGGCTCGTTCGCAGTATAGAAGTGCGGTTGCATTGTCACTCATGAACCCCTGATACATCCTGACCGCATCAATCTGCCAATCTATATTAGTGGTGTCCAATTCAGCACGTAATGTTATGTAATAGGTTGCTGAGTCGTTCTGGAACTGTGTTTTGAATATCTCGTACTTGCTGTAGCAGTCCTGCGCCAGGTCCTCCAGCTCCTTACGTGCCAGGGCCTTGCTCTGCTCCAGTTTCTTCTGTTTCTTCTGCAGTTCCAACTCTGTCTGGGCGTTGGCCTCCTGATGCTGGCGCAGGGCTTCGGCACGGCTGTTGATGTCGCCCTTGGTGTTGAGCAGGGAGTCGGCCTCCGTGAGGTGTCCGTCGAGAATCAGCTGGCTGATGCGACGGTTGAACTCGTCCATCTCGTCGAAGTCCAATTTGGCGTAGCGGTCTGCCATCTGGCTGATGAGATTCTCGTTGCTTTCCTGCTGGGCATAGAGCTGTTGCAGCTGTTGCCGGTATTCGGCATCGCTCAGCTTCTGCTGTTCCTTCAAGGCTTCTATCTCGTCCTCCTTCTCCTGCAGTTGTCGCTGTAGGGTGCGACGGATCTTGCGTTCTGCCGTCAGCTTGTCCTGCATTTGCTGCTCCGGTGTCTCCATCAGCAGGTACAGTGGGTTCTTGGACACCTCGTAGGACTTCGGTGCCGCTTCCGCATCCACTAGCTGATAGCCCTTCTTTCGCACGGAGTCCAGCATGAAGCTCTGCCCGTTGGTGGGGAACGAGAACTTGCCGTTGCTTTGGCTCAGCACTGCCGATCGTCCCCTCACGGAAATGACGGCCCCGCCCAGCTTCGTGCCCGGCTGCAGCTGTCCGTTCACCATACGTCCTTTGGTCTTCACGACACCCTGCTGTGTCTGTGCTGATGCCATCGTCAGCATTGACAGGCAAAATGCAAACAAAACAAATCTTTTCATATCATGTGGTTATTTGATGATAGATGGAGGACATTCGTACATAACCTTGGCGTGATTTGTGCGAATGAGCTGGCTGTCAAGACAACGGCCTGTGGTACGGTCTATCGTATCACGGAAGACTTGACCATTACGATAGATGTCACCGTCTTCGCGTGAGAAGAATTCGTTCTCGGCGTGGATATGGAAAGTGTGGCGCTGGAGTTCTGCGGCACGGAGTTCTCCACATAGGTGTTCACCATCCACCTTGAGACGGAGCTGATAGGTGTTGGCGGTGTCGTTCCTGAAACGGTAATCAATATAGTTGTATGAGATACTGGTACCTGTGCCGAAAGGAATCTGACGACCGAAATCAGGGAAGAGGTCCAGACCGTCATGATGGTGATGCTCCACGATCGTGAGTTCGCTATGTAGCACCATCCAATGAATCAGGTTCGAGAGCTGGCACAAGCCGCCTCCAATACCTTGCGACGGTTGTCCTTTTGCGATGGTAAGTCCTTCCTTGTAGCCTTTCCGCTTGGTGGTTCGTCCGACCAATC
>Ga0265301_10001852_pt1 | contig 26233 bp, 31 predicted proteins | sample AusTroGonzalo_MG_2_FD_193488 | JGI IMG/M metagenome (GOLD analysis project Ga0265301, IMG submission 193488) | Bovine rumen microbial communities from tropical cattle in Woodstock, Queensland, Australia - Gonzalo_04 | ecosystem: Host-associated > Mammals > Digestive system > Stomach > Rumen ... | reverse complement strand
GGAATTTACACGTCCAGTAGAGTTTCCATTTCCTTTTCAAAGCTCTCATCAATCAAGGTCACGCGTTCTCCGGCCCGTAGGAATCCCTCACAGCATTGCCGGTTATTCTCCTTCAGGTTGGCAATCGTGCAGTCTGAATCCTCCTGCCTGGATTCAATGACTGAACTTTTGCCAGCGATGTCCCCGAAGTGCTTGTCGATGTAGTCTCCGGTCATGGCCAGGCATATAAACCGGATATCGACCAGGTATTCATCCGTGAAATCATTCCTCCAGTCAAAAGGGACATAGCAGCCTTCCACAATGAGGTTCTGCCGGTTCTCTATGGCCGTCTTGATGATTTCGCGCACAATGGGCCAAAGGTAATCCGTGAGAGCCTCATCATCCAGCGGTGTGAGAGCGGTGTTTCCGCTACGGATCAGGCCCATTTTCAGATGGTCTATGGAAAAGGCCGGATACTTGTACTTCTCAAGCATCCGCTGTGCCAGAAGCGTCTTTCCCGTGTGGGATGCACCTGTAATCAGAATAACCATATGCTACACCCCGATCTTCTTGATAAGCGTCAAATCACCACTGGACAGCGCCTCGAAGTTGGCCTCAATCTTTTCGATGTCCCAGTCCCACCACTTCAAATCCAGCAAGTAGGCGATAAATTCATCATCAAAACGCTTCCGGATTACCCTGCAGGGATTGCCGGCTGCAACGGCATAAGAAGGGATGTCGGATGCAACGACCGAGTTTGCGCCGATGATGGCTCCATCTCCGATATGGACTCCAGGCATCACGGTCACGTTCTGCCCAATCCATACATCGTTGCCGACCACAGTATCACCCTTCAGGGGCAGTTCATCTTTCACCGGAGCGATGGCAGAACCCCAATCGCCGCCCATGATGTAGAACGGATAAGTGGTTACGCCGTCCATACGATGATTAGCTCCGTTCATCACAAACTCAATACCCTTGGCGATAGCGCAAAACTTGCCGATAATCAATTTGTCGCCGATAAAGTCGTAGAAGTGCGTGACGTGCTTCTCAAACTGATCCGCGCCGTCTACGTCATCGTAGTAAGTATAGTCCCCAATGATGATTCGAGGATTCTTTACCACGTTCTTGATGAAGCAAAGTCTGGGAAGATTCGGATTCGGGAATGCAGCGTTCGGGTCGGGCCTGTTGGTAATATTGTTCATGGTGGTAAATCTCGATTTTGCGAATACAAATCTACGAAAATCTTGATTTAGTGACAAATAAGCACCGGGTCAAAAGAAAAGAGCCCCTTATTGAGGTTGTTTACTTGTACGATGTACTAAATATACCATACCGATTAAACAAGTATGAATGACATATCGATGGCTGGTCATCTTCAAAACGAGACATCGACGGATTCCTGCTAGAAGACGTTTATTGGTTACTTCTTTTTTAACCCGAAATGATAATCATTTTGAGATGGTTGCCAAAAGATCGTAAATCAAGAATTAAGAATAATGAATCACGATTCCAGAGCCTTCAGCGCTGTTATTCGGGGTGTTTCGGAGTGTAAAATATTGGATTTTAAGATTTACGAAAAGTTTTGAAAACTTTTGTTAAAATTGAACCATATTTGAACCACGGACATTGTAAGCAATTGATTATCAATTAGTTTGAAATTCTGCATCGGGAAATGAAAAATGCGACACTTTGAGACACTATGAGAAGCGATGAAACGTTTCGTTCTGCAGATAGAACTAAATCGGACTACTTAAAGATCCGTTCTATTGTAAAAACCATTTTCATTCCGTTTCAATTGGTTTCATGGCGGGGGACAATATTGTAAGCACTGTCAAACTAAGCGACTATATTCCTATTCGAACATCGGGACATTAGCGAAACAACTCCTTTTATTTAGCTTGGAGTTTGAGCCTGTTGATGACGTTGAAAACCATATCCATTCTGGAATATGATTCGCCCTCGTATCCAAATTGATTTGCTCTTACAAGTGCTTGATCAAGTTTACCTTCACTGCACAAGTCGGCAACCCACTTCCTGTTTCTCAGGAACTTCTCGCTCTTGTCATAATCTGGGAGGAATTGTTTTAATTCTTGAATCACAGCTCCAGATGTGCCGAAATGACGATTGGTGCCTTCATAGTGCAGTAGGAACCAGTATTCGACAGCCGGCATGGAGTCGCATAGAATAACTCGCTTGTTCTTGGAATATTTTGTCCTGAGTTTCTCAAGCTTTCCTTTTTCCACTTCGTTCCAAGTGGACACATCAGCGTCATAGACACAAATGGCGGTTCCACCATCAGCTATCACTTCCGCAATCTTCTTAGCCATCCCGTCGGCAGACTCATTACCGAAATAACGTGGCCTTACCTTAATGTGATAGTCAAATATGGCTTTCATATGAGTAAAATACCACTGTTCGGTGATACCGGCGCCTATTATGGTAGGCATCGGTTCTCGTTTGACCTTGGTTTCAACTCTTCGTGCCATACTGACTACGCTTTGATGTTTGGTAATGCACCGAATACGCCGTTGCGATAAGCCTTTTGAAGTGAAGCAATGCGATTCAAGCCCTTATACTCGACAAGGGAATACAAGTCTGTGCTTCCGGAATCTTTCTTTTCAGTAAACCACACAGAATCCTTTCTAATCAAATCATCACCGACAGTATTGAGAAGCGGATCGTAATGAGTCGTGACAAGTAGCTGAGCGCGGCTCTTTGTAGACAAAAAACGCTGTATCATGAATTCCACGAGTTCCGGGTGCAATGAAGCTTCAATCTCATCAATAAAAAGGAATGACTGTGTCTCAAGAGCTTCGTAGATGGCAGCTTCGATACCGAAAGTTCTTCTGGTGCCTTCAGATTGGCTCTCGGTACTCATCAAGTACGTCTCCATCCCTCTTTCATTATGAACAGTATGCTCAAAGACCGTTTGGATCGTATTGATGGATTGTTTGGTCTTGATCTGCTCTTTCATTTCCTCAGGAGTGCGTTCGTCGGCAAGAAGTAAATTAATAATCTGCTTTGGCAACTCTTTTGATACTTTATCCGACCTTACATCGGAAATATTGAAATCAGCCTCGTGGACGAAATCGAGCAGATATGACTTAAGAGCAGAATTCTCATACATCTTGTTGCTCGCATATTCAAACATCATAGAGGAAGGAATAACCATCGGCATTATGTTATTGCGCAGCCAGTTCTTGGCAACATCGATTCTTTCAATTGCAATGTTGACCTGGTTCTTTGCGGCAAAAAAAGACATGTTCGGCAAGCATTTGAGAGAAATCTCCTCCTTCGCGGCAGGACTGATTTTCACAGTCGCAGGGTTAAAATTAATAACGGACTGCCCATTCTCCAGCGTACGTTCAAACAATTTCTTAGGTTGTACAGATGGGTAATATGACAGTTTCTCGGAAATAACCTGTTTCGGAGTAATCTTCAATTCATACCAGTACTTTGTCGCACCGACATAGAACTTCAAACTGAACTCTGACGGCTCATTTGGTGTGGCCGTGTCCAATCTGAATGGGGCAGCACCAGTTCTACCCTCGATGTCCTCCTGCTTGTCAAAGAAGAAATTGTGCAGGAATTCTATGGCATCGAGAAGATTCGACTTGCCGGAAGCATTCGCCCCATACACCATTGCAAATCGAAGTAGTCTGACATTAGGGGCAACTTCAACAACATGATACTCTTCAAACGTCTGATCCTTTGTTGCCTCGAAACTTAGGGTAACCTCATCCTTGAAGGACTTGAAATTTTTGAATTTGAGTTCCTGTATCATAGCGCGAAAGAATTATAGTTGATTTGGGACTGCAAATGTAAGGTTTTTTCATTGAAATCACAATAAATATACAACAATTTGTTTAATTCTATTTTTGATTTTTGCAAATTCTCTGCGAATATGACAAATAGACTGCCATTATGTCAGTATTTTTTGTCTGGAACAAATGTTGAGTATTCAATGCCACGGATGACACGTTGTCATCCATTAAATCCCCGGCCTAAGGAACCGGTATATAAAAACATTTTGCCTATGGCATTACATTTTACTAAATTTATCGAAAACATTACACTGACTGAGTCTCAGTGGAATGATGCGAAAACCAAGTACGAAGGCGTGTGTGCATGCCTTGACAAACACTTCTACGATTCCGCATATAACGAAAGCCACAAATTCCTTTTTGGCTCATATAAGCTGAAAACCTGTGTGCGCCCCATCGTGCCGGAGCAAGACGTCGATGTACTGTTCAAGATTGACTACTCAACCTATAAAAAATACCAGGACAACCCCGGTGGTCTGCTTCAAGAGGTCAGGAAGGCGTTAAAAGAAAAGTACACCACAACAGACACTATTAAGGCGTGGGGCAAAGTAGTCCTTATTCAGTTCTCGGACGGAAAGCATAATGTGGAGGTCTTGCCAGCATTCGAACTGATAAATGGCCAATTTCTTATCCCAAATACCGAAGACGGCGGTTCTTGGAATACATTTGACCCACGTACTCCAATTAAATCTTTTCAGGAATCGAATCAGTCAAGCAACAATCTGACACAGGACCTGACAAAGATGATTAAGGCATGGAAGAGGAATACGAGCACCTTGGAATACAAGTCATATAAGATCGCCGAGGATGTAAAGAACTTTGTAAACTACTTTTACCCTAATGGAACTGATGTAACTAAGTATCTGTCTGTCATAAAGGACTTTTATACATATCTCTATAACAGGGTGTCAAGCACAGATACGAGATATTCGCACATCAGCACCGCCAAAACAAGGGTTGACAAGGCCTATCAGTACGAAGAGGATGGAAAACACAAAGAATCCTCCGAGGAACTGATCAAGGTATTCGGCGAGGTGTTCCCAAAAGAGGAAAAGAACGACACCAACTCACGAGAAAATAACAGTTTTACGACGGCACCGAGCCCATGGCGTGTATATTAACAGAATCGGACATCAATTGGATGCTTGAAAAACACCCCGGATTACAATACATTTATGATAAGAACATGTTTTTCGGGGTGTTCTCTTTCCGAGCACAATATTGCGAAGGACCTGTTATTAGCGACCATTTCACCATTGCCATATTATGCAACTTTCCAACGAACTCTCCCCTGCCTGCGGTTTGCGACCTCGATGGACGAATAAAACGGATGGCCCTCCTGCTGGGGGTGCCGACGGCCGATTTGCATTTGAATGGAGATGACACGTTGTGTTTAATTCGGCCCGATAAATTCAAGATATGGTATCCTGACGGATTTGATATTCGGATATTTGAACAAAACTTAGTCACACATTTCTATTGGCTCAGTTTCCGTGAACGTTATGGCAAAGAGCCTTGGAAAGGAGAAGAACATGGAGGATTTTTTAATTTCGACTAATATGACGAAAGAAATTGCAATACTTTATCAGCAGATCGAAGATCGATACTGCAAGATGGCATGGAACCATACACTTCAACTGAAGGAATCCGACCAGCGTGAAGCAAAGTCAAAGAAATTGAAGTTATGGAAACAAATTCTGTCAGCAGTCAGTTCAGCAGGCATCATCACGATCCTATTTACTTCATTTGGATGGGAAATGTGGCTTGAACTAGCCACCGCTCTAGTATCAGTTGCAACAATGGTAATAACCTGGTTATGCGACAACGGTGCCCTCGATGCCGATGTTGTCAAAGCAAGGAGCCTGGCTGCCGAATGTCACAATATGAGAAATATGTATGATTCGTTGTTGGCAGATATAAAATCCGGCTCGATAGAAATTGATGAAGTGCGTTCACGGCGCTCCGCACTGGAAGCCGCAGAGAATGAACTTTTGAAGAAAGAGTTTTTGTCTGTATCTCCTAAAGCGATACAATTGGCCGAAGAAGCCCTGAAAGTGAAACGAGAAGCACAGACTACTGAAGAAGAGCGCAGGACAATTATCCCGATACATCTTCAACTAGACAACTGACAATCTTCGCAAATAATGATGGTTACAACTTGTCTGTAACGAAGCGGTACTAGGTCACCTGAGTGCCGCTTCGCTTTCTCTGCCCCCGACCTTCTATTGGCACCGATTGCTGCGAGAGATGTCCTCAAGCGCCCATTACACTCGCGACTGCTCCCCTCACACATTAACTACAAAACAGTGTCGGTCAGCCTTCGGTAGTTCTTCTGCAATCCACAATCCTCGATTAACCTGCCTTGTAAATTGGTTCCAGGCGCAAGATAGAAGCAGACCGTTTCTGTTACCTTTGCCCCGTAGGTCTTGAGCCAGACTTCTATTGTTAACACCCGGTGCGCCCCTGCTGCCATGCGGGGACGCACCTTTACTTTTTTTGTCCCCCGAAGGACTTTTTCACGAAAAAAGTTTGAGCCCTCAAAAAATTTGGGGACAGCAGGGGGACAAACGTGAAAAGGTCAAAAAGTTAAAGTATTTATTTACAATAAGTTATAGACTTTCACTATTTACTGCATCGGAAAATAACCACGAACAAAGCTCGGGTTATCCTACGTTAATGGTTCCATTCGCTTTCAAGAAGTATTTTGAAAGCGGTGAATACGATGCCTACACGGTAATAAAAGATTATTTGATTACCGCGCAGAGTGGCGCCAGAGGCCTATCTGAGGATAAAGTGCTGTACTATAAACCTGGACGCAATCATCTCTGTCGGCTATAGAATCAACTCCATTTGAGCAACCAAATTCAGGATTTGGTCAGCTTCTATTATCAAGGAGTACATGCGCCAGGAGGAAGAATAAGAAATTATCGCTTAAGGGACTCTATCAGATCATCCAAACTGCCGACAACCTTGTCGAACAGCTTGTACATCAACTCCGGCTCTTGTTTCTCCGGCATATAGACAATGGTCTTAAGGCCCTTGCCGGCAAACCATCCGGCTTCTGTGTGTGCGCTGCGGCCGCAAGGAAGGACCAGGACGCAGGTGTCTGCCCAGAGCATGGCGTCCAAGTCAGCCTTGAAGCCTTTCTCGGCAACTGGATGAGTTAGATTGCGGATGTACTCTTCCGGCTGCCAGTCCTGCCAATTTTCGTCCACATCGGCCCGGCCCAGTGGAAACCGCCTGGATTGTCCTTGGGATTCCGGAAGTCATAGACCTCGTGGCCTGCCTTTCTGAGTGCGGCCACCACTTCGGGCTGGTATGGGTTCCTCCAGCTGGAGGCGACGTAGATTCTTGGCATAGGGCGTTATACGTTATTCGGGGAGAAATGAGGCCGATAAATGGGTACTTTAGCGAAGTGCTTTTCCCAACTCAAACGCTTCTTGCAACTTGGCATTGCCCTCTATCTCGTGGGGAAGGTTTACACCCCCGCAAAAAAGAGTGCCGGCCAAGCGGCTTTTCGGAAAGCAGTCGATCCATCCCGTCAAGCCGGCTTCGGCACGCTTCGGCGTCTGCTCATCGTCTTCTGCAGCCGTCGTTAACAGATAGACATCGCGAAACTTGTAATCCAGCGGATACAATGCGTTCAAACGGTCTATGAGTGTCTTCATCTGCCCGCTCATTTCATAGTAGTAGATCGGCGTTGCCCAGCATATCACATCGGCCTCAAGGACCTTGGACAGAATGTCGTTCACATCGTCCTTGATGACGCATCGGCCTATCTTTTGGCAGGCGAAGCAGCCCTTGCAGAAGTGTATTTCCTTGCCTGCAAGAGATATCTTCTCCACATCATTTCCGGCACTTAAGGCTCCTTCCACAAACTTGTCGGCGAGCATGTCGCTGTTTGAGCCATGACGAAGACTCGTCGAAATAACAATTACCCGTTTCATATTATTCTTGTTTTGCAAAGGTGATACGGATACTGCCGGTTCCCAAAGCTTCCTTCAGGCCGTCCGTGCCGGTGAGCTTGCCGATACGGGTATAGCTATAACCGCCGGCGCTGCCGTAGAACAGTACGACACAGTTGCCGGAATAAAGCATCAGGTCGCCGGCAGCGATGGAATTGAAGTGCTTGTCGGCACGGGGCAGTTCCACCCCATAGCAGTACTTCTCGTTTCCGTTAAGCTCAGACATATCCAGGGTAAGCGGGAGTTTGGCCAGAAATGCCTTCCCGGTTTCGCTGTTGTCGATTTCGGCAACAAATGATTTGTCGCCAATGGTAATGTTGATGGCCATATTCTGCTGATTATCCTGGTTTCCTGGATCAGTATCATTTTGATCCTGGGACTGTCCTTCGACGTCTTCAGGATCGTGAGGGACAGGGATGGGGGTGCAAGAAATGAACTGGAGGCAAACCGCGATGACTGCCGCCAGGCGACTAAAGTTCCGCATAATCCTCATCGCTTACGGGTTCGCACCACTCGTTGGAAGAACCATCCTTGACATCCTTATGAAGGTACAGGTGCTGCATCCAACTGTCTTTCTGGGCACCATGCCAATGTTTAACGCCTTCAGGAACCTCGATAATGGTTCCCGGCGTGAGTTCAATGGCGGTTTTATTCCACTCCTGATACCATCCCTTACCCGAAACACAGATAAGCACTTGGACTGCACCGTGATGGATGTGCCAGTTATTCCTGCAACCAGGCTCGAAGGTCACATTGTGGTAGCCGCCATCCAGAGGAGCCAGGTAGCTCTGACCGGAGAAATACTGTGCATAAGCGTCATTGGGTTGGCCCAAAGGAAAGGTCAGTTCTTCATTATTCTTAACAGTCATATCCTGATGTGTTTGATACTGGCCGCACCCGACAGTGAGTGCAATCGCCAGAAAAAACAATACTCTTTTCATTACTTCAGGTGTTCGTTGAAAAAGGCTTCCATCTTGTCGTAGGGGATGACACCTTTCACATCGTCGTAGAGGTCCACGTGGGTGGCGCCTGGAATGATCATCAATTCCTTGTTGTCGCCCTTGAGTTTGGCAAAGGCGCCCTCGCTGAAATAGCGGCTGTGGGCATCCTCTCCATGGATCAAGAGCACGGGGGTCTTGATCTCTGCGGCCATGTCCAGCAGGGGTTGGTTCAGGAAAGAAATCGTGCCGATGACGTTCCAACCATCCGTTGAGTTACCGCTTCTTGGATGGAAACCGCGTTCTGTCTTATAGTAAGCATGATAATCTTTGACAAACCAGGGCGCATCGTCAGGGAGCGGATCGACTACTCCGCCGGCACGCTTGTATGTACCGGTACGATAGTCTTCAGTGCGTTGCTCCGCCCAGGCCTCGCGCTGTGCGTCGCGGGCTTCTTCGCTGTCCGCACTTCCAAAGTATCCCTCACGGGCGATGCGGGACATATCGTACATCGTGGAGGTGACCGTCGCCTTGATGCGCGGATCGAGGGCAGCGGCATTGATGGCCATACCACCGAAACCGCAGATGCCGATGATACCGATTCGTTCCGGATCGGCCAGGTCACAGGTACTCAGGAAATCCACAGCAGCGCAGAAATCCTCCGTATTGATGTCCGGCGAAGCCATGCGGCGTGGCTCTCCCCCACTTTCGCCGGTAAATGAAGGGTCGAATGCAATCGCAACGAAGCCCCGTTCTGCCATGTGCTGGGCATACAGGCCGGAGGACTGCTCCTTCACGGCGCCGAATGGGCCGCTCACTGCAATGGCGGGCATCCTGTCCTCAGCATTCTTGGGAACATACATATCCGCGGCGAGTTCGATGCCGTAACGGTTGTGGAAAACAACTTTGCTGTAATTGACCAGTTCGGACTTCGGGAACGTCTTGTCCCATTCCTGGGTTAGATTCAGTGTGCTCATATCCTTGTTTTGATTGCAGGCAAGCAGCATTGTAGCTGCGAGTGCCATCACTATGGTTTGTTTCATAGTGCAAAGGTACGGTGGACATCTCGATTATTTGTACATATATTCTCGGATTTTATACCAATTTCGCAGATTTTACTATCTTTGCTGCATCATGAAAAAGGTTTTGAAGGTTGATAATCCCAATGTCTATGCCGAGTACGTCGGTGCGCCGGTGCTGCATCCGCAGCTGGCGCTGATCAGTTATGACGAGGTTTCTCCCTTCCGGAACAGCCTGAACAACTATGGCGTCTACGGACTTTTCATCCAGCTGCAATTCCCTAAATACCTGTCCTATGGGACCAAATCCATCCTGGTGGGCAACAGCTCCATCATCGCAGTCGCCCCCGGGCAGATCGGCGGAGGAGAAGACAATGGGACGCCACTGTACATTAATGGGTGGGCCTTGCTGTGGTCGGCAGAGCTCTATCGGCCCGACTACCCGTTTTTCTCCTATTTCGACACCAACTGGCTCCGGATGGAGCCCAAGGAGTGGGAACGGATTTCTGCGTTTCTGACAACGATGCGGAAAGAAATGCGGGAGAACCAGGATTCGCCGGCGCTCAGACATATTCTCATCAGCTATCTTCAATTGATCCTGGATTATTGCCAGCGCATCTATCTGCGGCAACTCACCCTGAAAGAAAGTGGCGAAAGCGATATTCTCAAACGCTTCCACCGCCTGTTGGTGGATTATTTCTCCAAAGGCCTGCAACACGAAAAGGGTCTTCCGACCGTTGCCTGGTGCGCAGGCGAACTGGCCTATTCGGCCCGTTATTTCGGCGATATGATCCACCAGGCTACCGGCGGAACGGCGATCGGGTATATCCACGACTTTGTCATCGACCAGGCCAAAACACTCCTAATGAAAGGACTAAGTGTAGGAGAAGTCGCCGACCTGCTTGGCTTTGAGTATCCTCACCATTTCAGCCGCCTGTTCAAGAAGATGACGGGAAGCACGCCGACGGAGTTCCTGCAATGATTCGGGACACGACTGATTCAAATCACACCCGTATTTTCCGATTTATTTGGACAAACTTACTTATTCTTGAGAACAACGGAAAAACAAGGTCAATGTATGTTCAATAAAGACAACACTCCTGCGGTTCGTACTTATTCTATATCTAACTGAATACCAAGCAGATACACCTTGCATAAATCGTCAAAATTGGTTCGATAATTGTTAACGATCACGTACAATGGAATTTAACTAATTGATTTTCAGAGATTTACAATTCTGAGAAAAGTCAATTTCTGTGAGAATTCCGAAATAAAACCCCGGCAATCATCCAAGACTGTCGGGGTTTGTGTTAGGCCGATAAATGAGAATTTAGCTATTTCCTAATGAACGTTTCATCCGTTGTCGGCACATCCTCTTCGGCTCTGAAATAACGTTCTGCCGACATATGAAGGTCGTATTTCTCCCTGAGCGATGCGATGGTCTCCATCATCGGGGTGGCGTGATGAGCGTCAATGGCTTCCTGGCTTGTCCAACTGTCTATCAGAAGGACTGTCTCCGGATCTGCAGCAGAGAAGAAATAGTCATACCTTAAATTGCCTTCCTCGGCCCTAATGGCAGCGGCAGTCCCGCTGCTTTCCATCTCTTCCACGAACTTCCGTGCATTACCATCCGTGCCGGTATAGTAAAGGTTCATTGTAATGGAGCCAGACGATTCTGCCGTACTGCTCTTTGGATTGTTTCCGCAACTCATGGCAGTGATTACCGCAAATAATAAGATGATTATTCGTTTCATGTAAATTCCGATTTATCGAAGCAAAGTTACGCATTTTCGGTGACATGCTTTCATATCTATCCCTGCTGCCATGCGGGGACGCACCTTTACTTTTTTTGTCCCCCGAAGGACTTTTTCACGAAAAAAGTTTGATCCCTAAAAAAATCGGGGACAGTAGGGGGACAAACGTGAAAAGGTCAAAAAGTTAAAGTATTTATTTACAATAAGTTATAGACTTTCACTATTTCCTGCATCGGAAAATAACTATTTGACTTTCAAATAGTTAAATCTTGAACGAAACTTAAGTTGATGTGCCAAAACTCACTGAACCCCATCTCTTCAGTCAGCAGCATCAGTTAGTTCCGCATTTTTAGGGTTTAGTCTGTTTTTCGGTCAATTACAACCGTTTTGTCACAGAGTTTGTCACAAAATCACCTTCTGTGACGGAATTTTGTCACACTTTTCCGAAATAGTAACCAAAACCGCTGTTTTATGAAATGTTTTTGGAAAGTAAACACGCATAACGCGTTGTTTTAAAATGGTACTCCCCTCCATTTTCATCAAATAATATTGTACAATAGAATTAAACTAGTTTAGTCAAGCCTGCCAAACCCCTATCTCGCAACGATAGCGAGATTTGAGTTCTGGCGGGCATATTGGTTTTCGCTTCCAAATAACATATTCTCTAGACCTTCGACCACTGTCTTCAGCCAGGAAACAAAAGAAGACAAGGCATTTTTGTTCATCCAATGCCTCATGTTGTATGCAGCAGCGGCCATCAACGTATTGATGGCGTCCCCAAGGGTGCCCTTGAGGTAGTTCCGTATCATTCGATGGTCTGATTTCAGGTGGCCGATGACTGGTTCAATGCCGGCGCGTTTCTGGAACTTCTTCCGGGACTTCGTCTTTTGATAGTAGCTCTGACCAGGAGTCCCGGCACATGGGATGCAGATCTTGGTACGGCCAACCTCTTTCTTTCCCCGATATCCCCGATCCGTCACCGCCTCTTCCGGGATATGGTCCGTTAAGCGCCTGATCTGCTCCAGGTGAGCCGACACCGTATGGCCACCGTAAGGTTTTCCCAGGAAGGCGATGTCGCTCACCATAGCCCTGGCAATCGTACGGATACGTTTCACGGCCTTCTTACCCTCCTTCATCCGAGTCGGATGATTCATGAAGCGGACTTTCAGCTTCAGCGCTTTCAGTTCACGCGTGTAAGTCCTGCGAAGCTCAATATCCTCATTCCGGGCCATCTCCTGCACCGTGCAGTCTATCATCACCAGTTTCATCTCCTTCTCCGTAATCTCCTTCGCGTTCACCATCAGGCTGATCTTGAAGATCTTCTCCGCGCCCTTCTCCCCAATACGCTTCCGGAACTTCGTCATGTCGATCGGATTCATCGGAGGGCGCTTCTGGAACACCTTCTCCCCCGTGAAGTACTACATGTACGGATTCTCCATCCAACGGGCAACGACGCCCTCGTCGCTCAGGTTGTAGATATTCTTCAGCAGCAGCATCCCCACCATCTTCCGGATCGGAACGCTCGGACGGCCGTTGTCCGCACAGTAGTACTCCGCGAACTCCGACTCCACCGACTCCCAGTCAATCTGATTGGCCAGAAGAACCAGTTCGTGGTTCATGTCGATGAAACTCTCCAGTGCGACTTCGAAGATGGACATCTGATGCTCCTTGGGGGGGCCTATCATTTTGCTTCAATTATTTGCAGGTTTTCTACTACAAGATAAGCTTTTTCTGCAAATAAAACAAGCGCTTTTGCATATTAATTCGCTGAATATCAATTAGTTTCGACTAAAGCAGGGCCGACTAGTTTATTATACCGTACAAGTACCATTATTTTGACTGTTTTCTCTTTTTCATCCATCACATTTTTCTCCTAATTTGGCACATGTCGCATTTGGCAAATATGTACGTAACATGTTGGAAAGTATCGAAGACGCTATGTTGCATTTCATCGGTGGTGATTAGGTTGATCAAATAACAGTGAATCGCTCACCTCCGTCATGGTTGCTCACGATAGAAAGAATTATCGCCACCTCTCGCATTTGCATCTGCATATTCTATTGCTCTATTCCTCATGGATACGTTGTTATTCGGGCTTACATTCCTGTTGGCGCCGTCGTTCTATTAAATAATAGAGGGCGCATTCCCGATAGGGGCCAATTACCCCAGTAAATGCTCTCTCGACAGTGTCTTCTTGAAATACAAATAAAACACGTGAAATCTCGGCTGCAGGAGTCAAATACCATAGTTACCGCGCCGCTGCGCTCTGGCTTCCCGGGCACAAGCTCCGGAAGGACCACTCCGATGGAGATCCTGACTGGGAAAGCGACTTCTACATCCTGAAGAATACCCTCTGTGGTGCCGCCCTGACGGAGAATCTCTTCCACGACAACTCCGACGACTGCCTCTTCCTGGAATCCGACGAAGGCCGCCGGGCAATCGTTGCCCTGCATGTTGAAGGGATTGTAAATTATGTGCTGAAGAGGTACTGATGCTGTCATCCTGAGCCTGCACCCCTGTCATCCTGAGCCTGTCGAAGGATCTCCATCAATCCCTCACTTCCATCAGTTCCAGCAATTGATGGAAGTTTTTGTTTTGTAAATCCCCATTCTGCCAACTCCTACATGGCTTTATTTGTATTACTTCCTTTTTCTTATGGTTGTTTCGATATATTTCATTAAATTTGCGTTTACGGCAAATAAATCATCCTGATGAATTAAGACATTAATCGGCTTAAGGTCGTCCTTGCCGATAAAAAGCGTACCAACAAGTGGCTCGCCGAGCAACTTGGTAAAGACCCTGCTACGGTCTCAAAATGGTGTACTAACAAGGCTCAACCCAATTTGGAAACCCTAATCCAGATTGCCGCTCTTCTGGAGGTTGATGTCAAAGATCTCTTACGTTCAACTCTTTAATTGTCTCAGCTATGGATATTTTGAATCTCTACGACAAGTTGAAAGGCAGTTATAAAGACTACCTGGAGAGCTTTGTCACCTATTTCGTCAAGCAGTTTCCGGTTATTCCTTTCGACCAAATTCCCGTGGACCTCCAGTGGGAGATTACCCGTCGCGTGGCAGAGCTCACATACTTCAACCACGACCTTGATGGCTGGGCTCAGGAACTATTCGATGAACTGACTCCCGCCCAGAGACAGGAACTCCCGATGCTCGGTGCCCTTCAGCCGTTCCCCTTCAACCCCGAACGCCGCGCAGTCCTCCAAACAGAACTTGATGCTATCATCGGTCACCTTTACGGCCTCAATACTGAGGACATGCGCTATATCCTCGACCCTGAAGATGTCTGTGACCCCGGCTGCATCAACGAAACCTTCCGTGTGTTGAAGGACAACGAAATCCGACAATACGGAGTGTACCGCACCAAACGCCTCGTGATGGACGCCTGGTACAGATTCAAATTTGATTGATATGGTAGCAACGATTATTGCAATTGTCACCTTCCTCTTTTCTCTGGGAGCCTTCCTGTTTCTTGATATGAAAATCAAGAAGCAGGAGCAGATTATCAACGAGTATAAGATTGCAGAGTATAAAGAGGCCGAGCGTGAGAAGTTGTATGCACATCTGGCCATGAAGACTTACTGGAGGGACAAGGGCACCTTGTATCTCATCATCGAGAACAACGGCCCTTCTGATGCCTACAACGTGACAATAAAGGATCTGGACAAGGAGAGTTTCCTTTTCAGGGATCTTGACGCATCCTTCCCTATTGAAACGATCTACTCTGGCGACAGTGCCCAGTTAGAACTTTTGGTTTACAGTGACATGCCGGAAAAGACGCGCGTCCTTGTCTCCTGGGAAGATGATTCGAAGGAGACGCATACCGACAAGGTAGTCATCCATATTCACGGATAACAGTATGGGACCTTCAGAATACATAGCCATTATTGGGGTTCTCGTTGCTGTTATCACACTGATAGTCACGATTCGAATTGCCAGGATTATTCCAGAGCGGGATAAACTAAGCCACCGGAAACATATCAGGGAGGTTGTTTCGAGGCTTTCTGACGAGATGAAGTCAGGCCGTAATCATATGTGCAAAATTATAGATATAGATAGGTTTGATACTCTCTATCCTGACAATTTCAACAGCCGGAACAGGCAATCCTATTTCAAGGCCGAGCTGGATGGGACTGATATTCATGGTGTAGCCTTCACAAATGGTATTCTTGGAGTCATCGAGAGCAAGGAAGGCACTTATAGAGTTACGAAAGAGAGTGACTATACTCATAAAGTGGCTCGATCTGGGCTTATCCCCTATGATTGGATTATTGACATTGACGAGTCTGGCGATGAAATCGACACGGGTGCTATTTTCTACTGCAAGTTCAAAAAGAGGAAGATTCGCTATGGTCGGTATTGCATAGGCGGCCATGATGGCTCTTTAATAGATAAGCGTGGATTCTATCGTGACCGACTCCCCTTCCGTTCTTACACGTACTATTTGCTAAGTGATGAACCGACAACGCACCATTGGTTCGTCGATGTCAGGAATGATAATGATGCCATCTGATTTAGTGTTAATGAGCGAAGGAGCATCAAATATAGTAAAGCTAGCATACCCTAAAACCAGGGGGGATGATTGTATATGCAATATATGCAGAAAAGAAGTCCCCCTCCTTTCTGATGACCATATTCCACCTAAAGGCGCGTTCAAGCCAGGAAAGATTCGCCTTCATTGTTATCCGGAGAGTCATCAGGGAGAAAAACACGTCACTGCAGTTAGCCACAACGGGTTGAAGTTTAGGACTATTTGCTCAGATTGCAACAATCTGCTAGGTGGAAGCTTTGATGTCTACCTGAACAAGTTCTTAAACTGTGTTGCGACAAGACTCTCTTCCCCTCTTATTCTTCCCAGCCCACTATTGGTTAAAGGCCGGCCTACTGCCATCATCAAGGCAGTCTTAGGTCACATACTCGCTGCAAAAACGGGGCTTTGCAATAGTGCCGTGGACAAGATTACCCGTGAATACCTGTTTGATGATAGTGCTGTCCTTCCAAAGACTGTTAGGGTGTTCTTTTGGTACTATCCGCATAGTGGCACAATAATCTCCACTGACAGATTAGATGCAGACTTAGTGAACGGAGGCAGCGTGTGGTACGTAAGCCTCCGATTAAAGACGACTTGTTTATTTGATTCAAAGTTTTGCCAACTTTGCAAAGTTCGCAAAAGTTGGTTAAAGTTGGGCCAAGTTGGCAAAAGTTGATTCTAGTTGGTTTGCTTTACCCACTTGTCGGGCAGAAGCTCGCGGAGGACGTTCCGGTTGTTTTCGTTCCCAGGGATACGGAGCAGCACGTCCTCCATCCATTCGCGAGGGTCTACACCCATAGCTTTGCAGCTACTGACTAGGGAGTATACGATGGCGGCACGGACGGCGGCATCGTGATTCCCGCAGAACAGGAAGTTCTTTCTTCCCAAAGCCAGCGGCCTGACGGCATTTTCAACCAGGTTGTTGTCAATGCAGAAGCGCCCGTCATTCACGTACCGCCCCAGCCTGGGCATCAACGGGAACGTATACTTGATGGCCTTCCCAATACGGCTTTCCTGAGATGACTTCCGGGCTGTTTCATACATCCACTTCTCGAACTCAAGGATTACCGGATACGCTTCCTTCTGGCGCTTGTCTTTCAGCTCATCGTAAGTGAGACCGGCGTCCTTGGCTTCGTTCTCTATGTGATAGAGCTTATTGATGTAAGCCATTGCTTCGCTGGCCGTGCGCTTGTCCTCCTCCAGAGCGTCCACCCATTTTCTCCTAGCGTGTGCCCAGCAGTTGAGGACCTGGATATGAGGATCGCTCTCAAACTGGTCGTAGGCATCATAGCCATCAGTCTGGATGGTACCTCGATAACCACGAAGCAGTTTGCGGGCCGTCTCATAGGAACGGGAGCCCATATCATAGTAGAACGCAACCAACTTCTCAATAACGGCACGCATACACCACATATAACCTCTCACGGCACGATGTTTCTCATTGTCTATGACAGGCAATGTACTCTCATCCACTTGTATGTAATCACTTGACAACACTTCTCGTAGTAAGATGTCGTATAGCAGCTTTAGTTTCTCACAGGCCGCCGCAAACCAATCGTTCATGGTGGAGTCGCTTATCTTGACTCCCAGTTCCTTGTACTTCTGGATTACCCGGTAGAAGGGCATGTGATAAAGGAACTTTTGCAGGATAATGTCCGTTAACAGACTCTCCGAAGCCATGCTCTTGGGCAGCGGCATTACCGGAAGAGGGGCAAGTTCAAACGGCTTTCTCTCCGGATCCTTTATCTGTAAGTTGGACTTCAGCACCAGTTTGTGACGGATAATACGGCGCACGTAGATTTGTGCAGGAACCAGGACCAGGGTATCGGTTACTTCCGGATCCAATTCAGTATAGTCGTCACGGTTTTCTACATCAGGGTATATATGTTCCTCGCGGACTTCCAGGTTGGCAGTATCAATGGCCTTGCGGGGCTTACGTTCAAAGCCTTTTACCTGTATGAGTTTTGTGGTATCTTCTTCGTCTTTTCTGATGGCCGCGTCCAGCTTGGCGCGTTCCTCATCGGTGAGCGGTTCGTCAAAGAGTCCGGGCTCGATAAGCGCCGTAGGGTCCAGAGGGAGGTTCTTCTCACTCATCTTTCCGAACATCTTCTTGCGCAGCCAGTACAACTGGTCCTCAAGGCTGGCGACCATGTTCTTCAGTCGCTCAATCTCTGCCGCCTGGGCTGCTATGATCTCCTGTTCGGACGCCATGTTTTTCGCTCACTTTCAACAATATAAAGGTACGAAAAAACGGCGATATATGCAAGCCAGATGGCGTTTTTCTCTACTGTTTCTTTAGTTTTTCCAAAGATGTTTAAGGTCATCCAAACGGGCCTGCCGGCTATCTGGATTTGCCATGATCCCCTCTACCATCTTGAGCAGATCTTCCCACTTTATGCTTCTTGTAACCGTATCTCTCGAACCAGGGATGGGCAGTCCAAAGGTCCCCCTATCCAGCATCTTTGCGTAGATGACCATCCCGCCAGTCTCATAATGAAGAAGTTTGATTCGGTTACGGCGTTTATTCACGAAGATATACACGTCACCGTTCATTGGATCACCGCCTATCTTGTTCCGCACCAGTCCACTCAACGTATGAAAGCTCTTCCGCATATCCGTCGGTTCGCTATAGAGCCAGTAGCGAAGCCCGCATTCCAGGCTAAACATGGGTGGATGACGCTATGATGATATCCTTCAACTCGTGGCCAGTCAGGTTGCCACTGATTCGCATCATCGTTCCGGTGGGCGTCCTTAACTCAATGCATACTGACACTACGTTTCTTTCTGCATCCTTCTGCTTCCCGCTTTTTGACCTTGCCGGCTTAATGGGATTGGGCAGGAATGTCCCACCTGGGATCAATTGAAGGAAGTCACCTGCATTATCCTCCTCCTGCTTTGGTGCGTACTTGCGTTTAGCGCTATAGAAAGACCACTCACTGATCCCAAGCTCCGAAAGACGCTGTTTATAACTGATCTTGTTTTCATCGCAGTAGGCAACAACCTCCGCAACTGCTTCCTTTGTCATCATGGCTAATAGTCTTTGATGCAAAGGTAGACACTGAATGGCAGTCCTAGTAGACGTGGTTTATCGGATGCTTACCTTTCTTTTAAGCATTTCACTTCCGTTTTTCCAACGCAATTTACGGACAAATTTCCACTTTTCCAAAAGAGTTATGAAGTTTTCTTCCACTTTTCTAATACCTATTCGAGCATTCTGTTTTTCTCGGGTCAAAAGAAAATGAGAGTCACGAAAACGCTATAGTATGGTCGAATGTTATAGATATACCATACTGAATGTACAGATATGAATAATCCCCGATTCGTCCAGAATTCGGTTGTAAAAACTGTGAAATGACGGCTTCTCCTGAAGCCGCTATAATCCTTTTCTTTTGACGCGAAAGTGAATTGGCGATTCTCGCCTTTTTTTGTACCTTTGAATTTGTGCAGAGGAATGTTCCCAAAAACATCACTTCCGCGCTTCTATTATGCAGATATGCACGGCTACTATGCAGGTTTTGATGGATTTTTTCTACCACATTTCTACCACCGTCTTTATAACTAATTGATTATCAATAAGTTAAATAGTCTGCATCGGCAAGTAGAAAACCGCTAATAAACCGTATACATCCATCACAAAACCGCACAACTTTTTAATAATCAAGCGAAAACCACAAAGGCTTTTGATGGATAGTTACGGATGTTTTTGGTTGTTTTGGGCCTTTTTTGACCATTTTTCTACCACATTTCTACCACGCGTGGTAGAAGGTTTCAAGGTCTGATGCCATAGTTTGTAGTTTTACAGTTTTTTACATAGTTTTACAAACGTTACACCATAAAACGGGGTAAACGGCATCGCGGAGGTTCTGAGTCTTGTACTCGAGTAATTATGTAAAAAGTACGAACTGTTTTAATAGAGGACGCTACAAACGATAACCCCGAAGTCTGACCACGAGAACCGTTATTTGCTATACTTCATCATTTTCCTTATAATCATCTGGCAACAGTGATTCGTACAGTTCAAGCATTTTGGCATCAGCAAATCCAACAATATCACAAGTATTTGGATAGATACCATTGACGGAAATCTTTCCCCAATCCCCTCGTGGGCCAAAAAGCCAAAATACCCCGACTTCGGTGTTCAATACGCTCATGACAGCAAAGCCCATTCTCAGAATGTCTTTCCATGAATTCTCCAGGGAGATTCTCATATGAAGTATTGGCCATTCAGAAACACCCCCCATGATAATCATCTCCTTTTCGCCAAGGCGAAGGAGACACTCTCTCAGGCATTCATATGAAACCTCATCAAATATGTAACCTCCGAGAAATGATTTAGTTGCAAGATCGGGCTGAAAATCTTTCTCAGGGAACCTGATTACATCTTCAGATGGATTACCTACGAATACCCTTTCAGCAAGTGCTTTCCAGTCTTGCTTAAACACCACTTCGGATATTAATAGTTTCCTTAAGTAAGAGAAAGATCTTTCCGGATCTCGCCACTCTTCAGGAGTCATTTTTATCTCATCAAGAGACTTCTCGAAATCATCACCCAGGAAAAGAGGGATAAAGGCATCATAATCGTATCTATTAATCAACTCTCTTATGCTGACCTTTGTCTTTATGAACTCAAGAATCAGACGACGAACAGTCCGCCGATGAAATAGGAAAAGATGCTCAGTTCCGGGAATGACATGAAACTCGCACTTCTGCCAAATGGCATCATATCGTTCGCTGCAAGCAATTGGGACAATCGGATCCCAGGTTCCGTGAAGAAGGCATACTTGGCCTGTGAACCAGGATGATTCCTCCTCGATTGGCAGATTCTGTGCAGAGAGAATGTATTCCCTTCCCATCTCGAAACCATAAACATTGATGGTTTCCGGTGGATTCATCGGGTCACATCGAACCGAGAGAAACCTTCCTTTGCTTGCATATTCTTTGAGGATGGAAGCCGGAGCAAGTTGGATCAGACCCGCTGGCGGTGTTCCGGCCTTCTCCAAACGACCTGCAAGCATACCTGCAACAACCCCGCCCTGCGAATGGCCGAGCAGGATGATTTGATCAACAAATGACAAATTAGACGCATAATCCCAGACCGCCTTCGCATCCTCAATCATCTTTGGAACCGTATTGTCCCTCTGGGAACCTTCACTCTTCCCATAGCCATCGAAATCAAATCGGAGAACAGCGTAGCCATGTTTCACCAGCATCCGGCTCAGGAAGCCAAGCGGAGCTGCCTTCATCGACCCCAGAAAACCGTGCATGAGAATCACGAGTTCACAGTGGTCGTGCTCTTTGTCAAAAGATCGTGGCAGCAGCATCTCTGCCGAGATGTTACCGAAAGGTCCTTTAATTTGGATGCGATCAGTCATTCCTGTTCAAACTACTATTTAGTGGCTTTTACAAAGTTATGACTTTTTTAATACGGTCGTCAAAGAAATTTTGATTACCGCACAGAGTGGCGCTAGTCTTCAGTTTGATAAACCGGAAGAATATGTGAGTTGAACTGCTTCTTTTTTCTTATGATATATTGTTCCTGAAAACATCACCGATGCATTCCTGATATGCAGATTTGCACGCCGGCACAGAAGTTTTTTACGAACGCTGTGTACCACATTTCTACCACGAAATATGTAACCAATTGATTATCAATATATTAATTATTCTGCATCGGCAAGTAAAATCCGCATACAAACAGTATACATCCATCACAAAACCGCTATATCTTTTTGATAGTCAGCAGAAAACCGCAAAATCTATTGGTGGATAGTGATGGTTGTTTTGGGTTATTTTTGGAGGATTTCTACCATTTTTCTACCACATTTCTACCACGCGTGGTAGAAGATATTGAGCTTCGATGCCAAAGTTTGTTATTTCACAGTTTTTTACATAGTTTTACAAACATAACCCCATTAGACGGGGTAAATGGCATCACGGAGGTTCTGAGAATCGTTCTTGACTGAAAATGTAAAAAGTGTAAACTCTTTCTCCCTTACGAAGTGCTTGTAGTCAGTCACCAGGTCCGTGTCTACTTCTCGCAGCAGTACAGAACTCGGGTCGTTTCTTTCACAATCGTCGGTTTTTATTACCCACAATTTCCGGAAAAATTTTCCCATAATCTCCGGTTTTTATATCTTTGCATCTAAAGGCGTAGGATATGGATACATACAAACCAAGAATAGCCGACTCTGTCCTTGCGAGAAAACTCGCCGGTAAAGGCGCTGTGCTCATTGAAGGCCCCAAGTGGTGCGGAAAGACGACTACTGCTGAGCAGCAGGCAAAAAGTGTCATCTATATGGATGATCCTAAGAAAGTGAAAGAAAACCTTATCAAAGCGGATCTGGCTCCTCAGGAACTGCTGGAAGGAGATCATCCGCGTCTGCTTGATGAATGGCAAATAGCCCCACAACTATGGGATACCATCCGCTTTGACGTGGACCATCGTACCGGAAACGGCCATTACATCCTGACAGGTTCCTCTGTTCCCGTTGAAGAGGAGGAAGACGAAGAGAAGCAGGAAGAGAACAAGAAGATGCGCCACTCCGGTACTGGCAGGTACGGCTGGGTAAAGATGCGCCCGATGGCGCTTTATGAATCCGGAGAGTCCAACGGTTCCATCAGTCTGAAGGAACTCTTCAATGCTCCGGAGAAGATATATGCCAAGAGCAATCTCTCCCGTGAAGAGCTTGCCTTCGTCCTTTGTCGCGGAGGATGGCCGGCAGCGATAGACTTGGAAAGAGACATCGCCCTGGACCAGGCTTTCGACTATGTGGATTCCGTGGCCAAGAAGGATATGAACCGCGTGGTAGACAAGGTCCGCCGCAATCCGGAACGTGTGCGCCAGCTGATGCGCTCTTATGCCAGGAACGTGGCTTCCCAGGCTCCATATGAGACAATCGCGGCAGATATGCAGGCAAACGAGCCCAAAGGGATGGATGCTGAAACCGTCTCTGCCTACATTGAGGCGCTTCGGAAACTCTTTGTGATTGAGGAATCCAAGGCCTGGAATCCCAACCTCAGGTCCAAGAGCGCTATCCGTACCACCAATACAAGGTACTACTCAGATCCGTCTATCGGTACCGCGGCGCTAGGCATTGGCCCCGGAGACCTGCTGTCGGATTTCAGCACGTTCGGTCTTCACTTTGAGGGACTGGCCGTGCGCGACCTCCGGACCTATGCATCCGGTATGCTTGGAGAAGTTTATCACTATCGCGATTCTGAAGGGCTTGAATGCGATGCCATCGTTCATCTGCGTGACGGGAGTTACGGCCTCATCGAGATCAAGATTGGTGGTGAGAGCCTTATCAATGACGGCGCGGAAACGCTCATAAAGCTACGTGGCAAGATTGATCCTACGAAGATGAAGAATCCATCCTTCTTGATGGTTCTCGTGGGTATCGGAGAAATTGCATACCGCCGCGATGATGGAGTATACGTGGTTCCGATAGGGTGTCTGAAAGACTAGTTTTTCAGTTTGAAGCATACAACGGGTGATATGAAAGTCAGCACATTAAAGCAGGTATGGCACCTTAGACAGTGGCACTGGGTGCTTTCATATAGCCTAATCCGTGGCGGTATGAGAAGCCCCTTCCGCTTCGCCATCATACTGTCCGTACTGCTGCTTGTATCCTGTTCTGTGGTGGAACGCCAGCACCTGTACCGCGAAGCCGTGAGCGAGCAGGCTCTGGCTGAGGAGGCTATGAAAGCCGGTGATACCGAGAAGGCCATCAAGCATTTCCGCAAGGCATACGTAGCTTATGTTGACAGCGGGCATGAGGAGGCCTGGCCAGAAGTACTGAGCGGCATATATTTGACTGACGGGTGGGACAAACTCACCGAACGTGCACAGCAGGATATCTTCGAGTCCACCAGGGCCAACCTGATGACGCAGGCGAGGCTTCAGCGGCAGAGGTTGCGCCATACGAGGATGCTGGCACTTGCAGGGCTTCTCCTGGCAGCCGCTGCCGCCGTCATCCTCGTGCTATCGCAGCGCAAGCGCCGCCTGGAGACCGAGCGTGAGCTACTCCAGGCCAGGCTGGAACTGCAGGCTGAACGCGAGCGGCCGGTGACTCCGGCCCTAGCCCTTGCCCTCCGTTCTTATGAGCAGCTCTGCAGCCGCTATTCCCCTGAAGGGGACAATGCCGCTCTCCTGCGCGAGTTCCGCCAGCAACTTGACGACCTGCGGGACGACCGCGTGTTCCGGCAGGAACTGGAGGCGGCACTCGAGACCTCGGATTCGGGACTGCCCGGACTCATTCGATCGTTGCCGGACCTCAAGGACAGCGACCGGCGCCTGATGCTGTATATCGCCGGCGGCCTGCCGACATATCTGATTGCCGCAATCTTCGGCAAGACCAGGCCGGCCGTCAACATGCAGATTTCCCGGCTACGCCGCCAGATCGAATCAATGGATGCTAGGATTCAATCCCGCATGCTGAAGTATTTCGACAAACGCTCTTCTGGGCGACCGAAAAAATAGCAACATTATCTATACAAAAACTGCCTTGCACTGCATTGGGAGCCACTTTTGGCATTTTAAAAAGAAACGCCCGTTGCGCGATGTTTCTCGTTTTTCTATTTTTGTTTCAAACAAATCATAGAAGCCATGAAATTCCGCACTATCATCTTTGCCATACAGCTCCCGCTGCTTTGGTGCTGTGCTTCCCAGGCCGAAAAGGGAAATGTCGTTTTTGAGACTGCTGCCGACGCCTCCGCTCTCACGGATGTCATCAAGAGTATCGAAATCATACCGCTCGAAAAGACAAACGGCTCCGCTGTCGGACCGGCACGAAACACTGAAGTCTGTCTGCTCGGTAGAGACTACATTGTTGCCGACAGGTTGTCCTCCAACATCTTCCGTTTCTCGCCTGAAGGCAGGTTCCTCTGTAGTCTAGGGCCAGTCGGAGAGATCATTGACATTGACGGATGCCCAGTCGGCGAGATGCCTGACAGGATTAGCAACTTTCAGGTTGACAGGGATGAAGTGACAGCCGTTTACGCTACGAACAGAGCGGTACATTATTCTGCTGACGGCCGCATCCTGTCGGAAAACACGGTTGAAGACCTTGGCTACCAGTCGTTTTTCGTGCCGGAGGGAATCCTCACTTATTTCGGTTATGGGGCTGGCCACCCGTACAGGGTTGCCCTGTTGAAGGACCGTGGGATAGAGACATTCCTCCCGGACGAGTCGAAAGTCATCTCCATGGACCCGTCCGCACCGATATTCTTCCCGTACAATGGGTCTGTATTTTTTACGGACACCTACGGATCCGGCATCTATCGCTATGATGGAGGGGAAGTTTCGCCCGTAGTTATCTTCGATTTCGGGGATACTGCCCTTGGCGAAAGGTACTTCCAGTTCGACGATTCTTTCGCGGCGGCGGAGTACATGCTCTCGAAGAGGATTACCCTAGTACAGCGCTACATCAGGAACGGAAAATACCAAATAGTGGAGACGTTCACGCAGGATATGGGTGAGGTCACGGCCGACTACGGCATCTGCAAGGGCGGAGGTGAATGGAAATGGTTCTCACTTGGCATGAGCGACAGTTCCCCGTTCTTCAATTCCTTGAGACAGATAGACGAGGATGCGCTCTACTGCCTGATCGATGCTGGGCTGCTCGCCGCCGCGGTCAGACACCCTTCATGCACCAACCTTGATGCATTCCTGCCATTCATCTCCAATCCGGAAGTGCTTCAAACTGTCTCAGCCGGGGACAATCCTGTCATCGCAAAGATTTACCTGAAGTAGGCTGATGAATCTGCCTTTTTTAGCATTGCATATACTCATTCATAAGTATGTGCGATGTTAAGAAATGTGCCCGAAAACATCACCGACGCATTTCTAATATGCAGATTTGCACGGCGACGCAGAAGTTATTTACGAACTCTGTGTACCACATTTCTACCGCACAGTATGTATCTTATTGATTGTCAATTAGTTACATATTCTGCATCGGAAAATAGCGATTTCTTATCTATCTGATTATCAACTAATTAATAAAATACGCCAAAAATGGCGTATTTTTACCATTTTTGAACCACATTTGAACCACGCGTGGTTCAAGGTTTAGGGGGTGTGTCCTTTCCGGATTTAGGTTGACTCCGGTTGGAGTCTATCCCTGATAGAAGTTGACTCTGGTTTAACGTTATTACTGGTGTAGGTTGACTTCCGTCGTTATCCCTACTTTTGGTTGTCTTTCCAAG
>Ga0265301_10001849_pt1 | contig 26288 bp, 30 predicted proteins | sample AusTroGonzalo_MG_2_FD_193488 | JGI IMG/M metagenome (GOLD analysis project Ga0265301, IMG submission 193488) | Bovine rumen microbial communities from tropical cattle in Woodstock, Queensland, Australia - Gonzalo_04 | ecosystem: Host-associated > Mammals > Digestive system > Stomach > Rumen ... | reverse complement strand
AGGGCCGTGGTAGACGACCACGTCGATAGGCCGCAGGTGGAAGCGTGGCGACACGTTGAGCCGAGCGGCACTAATTGCCCGAATGCTTGCGCGTCTGAAGCGCCGGTCCGGCCGTTGAGCCGGGACGCGGGGATCCAAGCTCTTCTTGATTGGAACGGAAAACGGAAGACGGAGAACGGAAAACTTTCCACTCTCCACTCTCCACTCTCCACTTTCGCCCGTCTTCCTTCCTCCGCCAAGCCTTTCAAAGAGACATGTGGCGGCTGTGACGCCGGGGCGCACCTCTTCCCATTCCGAACAGAGAAGTTAAGCCCGGCAGTGCCGATGATACTGCGGTGAAACGTGGGAAAGTAGGTCGCCGCCCACCCATACGGGAAAGCCCGCTAACGAGCGGGCTTTCTTCGTTTTAGATAAAAGTTAAGAGATAAAAGATAAAAGTTCAGTTGACACCCAACTTTTATCTTTTATCTCTTATCTTTTATCTTTTTATTATTTTTGCGTTTTCATAAATAAACCGATTATGAAAAGTAAAAATAAAACCAAACGGAAAACCATCTTGGTTTACCTGTTGATGGCTATGGGAATGCTCCTGCCTTTTAACTTTACACTCCTAAAATGTTTCTCCCTATCCACCACGCAATGAACACCCCAAACCATATCCAACAGGCTGTGCTGCCCGATAAGGCGGAATATACTTTTCCTTCTCTGGGGAATATGGTGAGTGCCATGACATACAACAAAGCGGGAACCAATAGATAATTGTACTGTATTCCTTCCCAAATACGTCCATTCAAAAAAGCATGAATCGCCCGTTGCGAACCACATCCAGGACAATCATATCCTGTCAGTAACTTGAAAATACACTTGGGCGCAAGGTGACTATGTGCAGGGTCGAAATAATGGTAAAGAATACAAAAACAAGACAATCCTATGACCCATAGGATTATCTTGTATATTGCTTTCATCAGGAAAATTGATTACATGTATTGTTGAAGGGCGCCCGAAGAGAAGAAAGCGGCGACATTGGCAACAAGTCCCACGATGGCAGTGATGATAATCCATTTCTTGGCCTTGTCCGATTCGCTCTTGGCCTGGTAAAAGTTACCCATTTGCCATGCCTTGTTCACCTTACTGGAACATACAATACACCAAACACCCAACGGTATGCAGCAGAATAACGTCGCAAGAATGGACCAAACCATGTAGTTGTTAGGCTTTGGACCTGCATATTGAGGCTGGTTCGGCTGACTGTTGATGTTGACTTGATACTGAGGTTGAGAACCAGCGGCTAGTGGCGCTCCACAATTGGTGCAGAAGCTGCAGTTGTCAGGAACAGCTTGTCCGCAATGGGTACAAAAACGTGTCATGAGTGTTTATTCTTTAGGGTTTAGCTTTGCAAAAATAAAAATAATTATGATTTCATCATGATTTCTGCCAAAATAATTCCAGTGGCCATCGAGGCATTTAACGATTCCGTCATGCTTTCCTCAGCCCGCGGGATGGTGATGGGATGGGTGATCAACGGCAAAATGTTGCCCCTGATACCATGCGACTCACTGCCAATGACAATGACACCCCCAGCCCAACGACCTTCTTTCTTGAAGATGTTCTCGCCCTCCAACAAAGCTCCGTAAATGGCTTTCCCGTTGCTTTTCGATTCCTCCAGAAAACGCCTCAGGTCAGTATAGACTGCCGATACTCTGAAGACAGATCCCATGGTGGCTTGGATCACCTTCGGATTCCAAAGCTCCACACAATCCTCGCTGCATACCACTTGCTTGATGCCAAACCACTCCGCAGTGCGGATGATGGTGCCCATGTTGCCGGGATTGGCAATGCCGTCCAAAGCCAACACCATCTTTTCGTCAGAATTGATCTCCATCTTGCGAATTCTGGCAACAGCTAGTATCCCCGGAGGGGTGTCCTGACCACTCATCTGCTCCATCTGAACCTCGGTGACGAGTTCCATCAACGAAGTGTCCATGGGATGCTCGTGAAGATATTTCTCTGTAGCAAATAGATAGTTGACTTCAAACGGGGAACGCAACAACTCCTCAACCATCTTCCTGCCTTCCACAACGAAAAGCTGATGCTCGTTCCTGTATTTCTGTAGCTTGAGCGACTGGATGAACTTGATTGTGTTTTTTGTAATCATGCGGCAAAGATAAAAAAAAGAAGACTGTTTCCAAAGAAACAGCCTTCCTTATCTGATTGCAATCTGAAGATGCCTTATTCGGCAACCACTTCAAATTCGATTTCGGCTTGAACATCCTTGTGAAGTTTGATCTTGGCCTTGTAAGTGCCGAGTTCCTTCACAGCTTCTTCGTTCAGCACGATCTGCTTGCGGTCGACCTCGATGTTGCAGGCTTCCTTGATGGCGTTGGCGATCTGGATGGTGTTGACCGAACCGAAGATCTTGCCAGTGGCGGCTGCCTTGGCACCGATGGTGAGCTTCAAACCTTCAAGAGCCTTGGCCTTTTCGAGGGCCTCGTTCTTAATCTTCTCTTCCTTGTGAGCTTGTTGACGAATCTCTTCGGCCAGCATTTTGCGGTTTCTCTCGGTAGCGAGGATAGCCATTCCGTTCGGAATCAAATAGTTGCGGCCATATCCGTCCTTAACGGTCACGATTTCGTTCTTGTAGCCTAAGTTGGCGATGTCTTGTTTCAGAATAATTTCCATTTCAAATCCTCCTATTATTTCAACATGTCAGCAACGAACGGCATGAGGGCAAGGTGACGAGCTCTCTTGATGGCCTGTGCTACTTTCTTTTGATACTTGGTTGAGGTACCGGTGATGCGGCGGGGCAAAATCTTGCCTTGCTCGTTCACAAACTTCAGCAAGAAGTCGGCGTCTTTGTAATCGATGTACTTGATGCGGTTCTTCTTGAAGCGGCAGTATTTCTTTCTCTTGGTATCGACTGCGATAGGAGTCAAATATTTGATGTCGTTATTGGGTTGTTGTGCCATTTCTTTAAGTTTTAAAGGTTAAACAATTAGGCTTGTGCCTCGGCTTGCTCCTGGGCTTTCTTGCGTTTCTTCTCGTTGTAAGCGACAGCGTGCTTGTCAAGCTTCACAGTGAGGAAACGAAGAACGCGCTCGTCGCGCTTCAGCTCGGTCTCAACATTTGCAATAACTTCACCCTCGGCTTTGAACTCTATCAGGTGATAGAAGCCAGTGGATTTCTTCTGGATCGGGTATGCCAACTTGCGCATGCCCCAGTGCTCTTCATGAACGATTTCTGCACCAACATTGGCCAGATAATCTTCATACTTCTTTACCGCTTCCTTCATCTGATCGTCAGACAAAACGGGAGTTAAAATGAAAACGGTTTCGTACTGATTCATAATTTGTTGATAATTAATGATTTAATATTTTTATTACTTGCTCCGAAAAGCGAGTGCAAAGATAGACAAAAATCTTTAATAAACAAGCAGTTGCTTGGATTTATTTTTTGTAGAGGTCGAACACGTTCATATTGGTCCACTCGGTGGGCTGTAGCTTGCTGTCGGTCATGGTGGCGTCGAGGCTTGAAATGTGGCCTGACAGAGTCTGGTCGACGAAAGCACAGAAGATATCGACGCTGCCGGGGAACCAGGAGGCCACCTCGTGTCCGATGCCCTCGAAACGAATGAACCAATGGGGGATGCCTTGCTTTCTCATCCTCCTGTCAAGGGTCATTGAACCGTAAAGCTTGGGACTGAATGGCAATCCAAACCCCTTGAAGTTCACGATCTTGTCCTTAGTGCCGTGCATCAGCATCGTTGGTGCGGGATCAGTGTCGTATCTGAGGTCGCGTTTTCGGCACATGATGCCTCCGGCGTAGGGAATCACTGCGGCAGGTTTCCAACCTTCAGGCAAAATGGTCGCTTCCGGCAAGTCGTTGGCCCTGCAATAGTCGAGTTGCAGTACGGTGATGGCTCCCGCGGAACTACCCGTCAGTACGATTTTCGAGGGATTGACGTCGATTTCTTCGGAATGTTCGACAACCCATTTGACTGCCTCGGCACAGTCTTCTGTGGCGATGTCGATGCAGTATTGGAACAAGTTGTCGATGTTGAAAAAGCCTTGGTATTCTTCCAGTTTAGCCTTGTCTTTCAAACCTAGCCGATAATCGATATTAATCACCGTGAACCCTCTCTTGACCAGCGAATCGGCCAATGCCGTCTGGTAACTGTCGTCGCGTTTTCCAACGACGAATCCGCCGCCGAATACCGAGATCACCGCGGCCCTGTCTGGTCTAGCCACAAGGGGTTTGTGAACGTCAAGATACAAAGTCGAGTCGCGTTCAACAAATGGATAAGTCGTCTTGGTTTGCGCCTTCGCGAAAAGAATCCCAAGAAAACACAAGGTCATCAAAAACAATAGTTTTTTCTTCATAATATCAATAGTTTGAGGGCGCAAAATTATGAAAGAATACTGGTCAAACCCACTCGGAGTTCTGGCATCGGACACTTGGTGTCGCGTTCTACGATCAAAGTCTTGAGGCTGGCGAAAGGGAGGATTTCCTTTTCGATATCCTGGAGTGAACGGTTCCTGTCGAAATAGGCAGGGGCAAAGCACTCCCAGAACTTGATGGAAGTGGCCTTGTCCATGTGGAAGGTCTCCTTGATGAAAGCCTCGTCGGAAAGTTTGCAGCAGAGGTACACCATGCCGACATCGAACAGGTGGTTGCCATAGCAAAAATCGCCCAAATCGATGAAGTAACGCTGGTCGCCCACAAAGATGGCGTTCGAGAACTGCAGGTCGCCGTGGATCGCAGTGTCCTCCTCTGGAACGTCAGCGATGAATTTGCGGAGTTTCTCTTTCTCATCAGCGGTGAAAAACGGATTCTCGTTCAACAAGCGGTAGTAACGGTCCTTCACATTCTCAAACTGGGTGGTGTCGATGTGAGTGGCATGCAGTTGCTTACACATCATGGCGAACTCTTCAGCGTATTGCTGTACCTTCTCGGGATGGTCGCCCGTAGCCCTTGAATAGGAGGTCTTTCCCAAGATACGCTTGAACCGGATTCCGTAACGGCCGTCCTCGGTAACGACATACTCGCCGGGCTCAGGGGTGGGGATGCCCATGGCATATACTTTTTTTGCAAGCATCATCTCATCCAAAGGCTGCTGTATCTTACCTGGGAAATAGAGTTTCAGCATCACCGAAGGGTCGGTCTTGTGGTCGTAACTTTCGCCGTTGGCGCCGCCGCCCGAAAGAATGTAATCGTTGAGCGTGATTTTAATGGCTTCCATTTTGTAAATGTTAATAAAAAGCAAAAATAGAAAAAATACTTGGTTTTTGTTAACTTTTTGTATATTTGTCTTTTATTATCCTTATTCTTTGTTTATGGGGAAGAATTCATTTGCTAACAAACTGAGTTGGAGTATAATAGGCATCGTTTCCGTCATCTATCTGGCGGCATTGGTTATTATCGCAGTCATTTTTTATCAACTGATGACCGACGAGGCTACCCATCTCTCCCAGGAGTCGCTCGCCCACGCCTCGCGCATGTATTTCAACTTGGTAGTGGTTGGTCTGTTGGGACTGGTGGTGATTTTTTTCGTTTGTCGTCATGTGATCAAGACCAAGACGCGTCCTGTCACCGAAGAGTTGGAAACCACCTCCATCGCCAACGAAAGGATGGAGTCGGAACTCAACGTGGCCCGTGCCATCCAGATGGGCATGCTGAACACCAAGTTTCCCGAACAACTATATGCGATGCTGTGTCCCGCCAAAGAGGTGGGAGGCGACTTTTACGACTTCTCGCTTAAAGACGGCAAGCTGTATTTCGCCATTGGCGACGTGTCGGGAAAAGGCGTCCCAGCCTCACTCATGATGGCCCTTACCAGCGTGATCATGCGATTTGTGGCTGGCCTTGGCTTGCCCATCAACACCATGCTGGAACGCATCAACAACAGTGTCAGCGAAGCCAACAGCCACGGCATGTTCGTCACCCTCTTCGTCGCCCGCCTCGATATCAGGTCGGGCCATTTGGAATACTGCAACGCAGGTCACAATCCCATCGTGGTGATTCCTCCCGAGGGAGACCCCCATTTCCTGAAAGCTAAGCCGAACATCGCCATCGGACTGTTGGGCGACTTCCATTACGAGGGCGAAAGCCTGGAACTGAAACCCGGAACGCGTCTCGTCGCCTACACCGACGGCGTGACAGAGGCCGAACAGGCAAGCCTGAACCAATTTGGCGACGACCGCCTAATGTCATGGGCCCAGGCGATAGCACAGGAGAATGCCACCATCCATGATAAAGAGGTGGTGGAAAGCCTTTATCAGACAGTGAAGCACTTCGCCGGTGACAATCCGCAGAATGATGACATTGCCATAATGAGTTTGAAATTTGACCCTAATAATATTATGACTAAAAGACGTTTCAATCCGATTAAAGACAAAAGCATCGAGATTATTGAGTTCTTGATGGCTTCGCCCGATATGCCCGCCGACGAGGAGCTGCGCTTCAAGTTGCGCCTCTCCATCGAAGAGGCTGTTGAAAACGTAGTGCGCTATGCCTACGATGGCGGCATTGGTTGGCTTGAGGTGGGCACAAGCCTGGACCACGACGCGCTGGTCCTCACCGTTGAACTCCGCGATGCTGGCGTGCCGTTCAACCCCCTGGAACAACCCGATCCCGACACCACTTCGTCAGCCGAAGAACGCCAGGTCGGTGGTTTGGGAATCTATCTTTGCAAAAAATTAATGGATAGCATCGACTACCGCTACGAAGATGGAAACAATGTGCTTACAATGAAAAAATTAATATAGATATATGGAAACTATTATTAATAATGAATCGGGAAAGACCCTGGTGGTACTGAAAGGTCGAATCGACACCACCAACGCCGATCAATTTCAACAGGACATCGCTCCGTTGATGGAAGGCGAACATCCGGATATCGAAATCGATTGCAGCGAGATGACCTATACCTCATCGCAAGGATTGCGAATCTTCCTCTTGCTTCAGAAAAGTGTCAACGCCCGGGGTGGTAAAATGGTGCTGCGAAAGATGAATCCCCAGGTGAAGGAAGTGTTCGACATCACAGGGTTTTCAAACATCATCACCATCCTATGAAACTGGACCTGCATTGCGAAATGATACTCGACGAGTATCGGGCCAAACTGCCGGTGTTCGAACAGCTGAAAACGGTTGTCCTCAGTCAGTTGCACCGGTGCCTCGACGAGCACAACCTCCTTGTCTCGGGTCTCGAGGCACGTATCAAGACGGAAACAAGCCTGTCGGGGAAGTTGGAGCTGAAAGGGTACAAATACCATACGCTCGATGACATCACCGATATCCTCGGTGCCCGCATCATCACGTTCTACAGCGACGAGGTGGATCTCATCTCCGCCTTGGTGGAGAAGCTCTTCGAAATCGACTGGGAGAATTCGGTCGACAAGCGCAAGATGTTGGAGACGGACCGTTTTGGCTATCTGTCGCTCCATTATGTTTGCCGGATTCCCCGAAAACTTTATAACGATCCTTCGATGCCGGAGCTGAACCAAATCCGATTCGAGTTGCAGATGCGCAGTACCTTGCAGCATGTGTGGGCCAACATGTATCACGACATGGGTTATAAGAGCGAGGTCGAAATTCCGGTGGAGTACCAACGCAACATGAGCCGGCTGGCGGGAATGCTGGAATTGGTCGATGAGCAATTCAGCCGCATCCGTCGTGAGATTACCGATTACCGCCGCAACGTACAGTCACTGGTGGCCTCGGGCAACTTCAACGAGGTGCCGCTCAACGGTGATACCTTCCGCAGTTATCTGGAACTGAAACCCTTCCATCGTCTGGCGCAGAAAATCGCTTCGATTAACCAGGCGGAGCTTTATGAAGATTCGTTGATGCCTTACTTTAAAGTGTTTTATCTGTTGGGAATGAAGACGATAGGTGATATCCAAAACCTTCGTAACAAATATAGCGAAGGTGCCTACCAACTTGCCTTGCTCCAACTCGCAGGCACAGGACTCGATATCGTGGCTTGCTCTGTCGCCATCCAAAACCTCTGTATCGTCGCCATCCTGAAACAAGGCTTCGGTGAGGCTGGACTCCAACGGCTGTTCGGCCTGGTTTACGGCGAGAGCGACTATAACGCCCAACGTGCCCATCGGGTCTTCGAACAGGCTCAAAAGATTAATCTGATTCAGTGACATGAACAACCCTCTCAATACCGGGCTTTTCGACCGTGCAACCGTCTTCGCCACACAAGCCCATAGCGGCACCGAACGCCGTGGCAAAGGCTATCCCTATATCATCCATTGCATGGAAGCAGCCAGCATCGTAGCCACCATTACCAACGACCCCGAGATGCTTGCGGCAGCCATTCTGCACGATACAGTGGAGGATACCTCGGTGACCATCGAGCAGATCCGCTCCGAATTTGGCAACCGTGTGGCCGACTTGGTGGCGCATGAGACCGCTCCATCGCCAGACGACGCTCCTTGGCGCAATCGCAAGGAAGCTCAACTGGCACAATTAACCCAAGCACCTTACGACAGCAAGGTGGTGGCCTTGGGTGACAAACTCTCGAACATGCGGGCCCTGGCAGCCGATTACAAGACTATCGGCCACCAGCTTTGGAAGCGTTTCCACGCTCCCAACGGCAAAGAAGATGTCGCTTGGTATTACCGCTCCCTGGCCGAAGCGCTCTCTGAATTGAAAGAAACAGCCGCTTTTCAGGAATTTGTCAAATTGATTTCCGGTACTTTTTGATTAAAAGCTTTCCAGGATCATCTCCAACATGAATTCCGCAGCATGGCCATTGCCGAAAATTTCGGGGAAATCGACAGGAGGCTGCTGTAGATAATGACGGCTGGATTCCAGGATCTTGCCAAAGTCTGCGTCCGTTAAAATGCCGGCGCCGGTCTCGACGATTTCCACCCACTCGGTCTCAGGGCGTATGATGACACAGGGTTTCTGAAAGAAATACGATTCTTTCTGCACACCGCCCGAGTCGGTGAGAATCAACTGGGCGTGTTTCTCCAGTTGGATCATCTCCAAAAACGAGACGGGCTCGATGACAATGACGTTGTCGGCATGGAAGTCACCTGCTTTCTTGCGCGTGCGGGGATGCATGGGCAACACTATGGTGATTTCTTTGGAGAGTTCCTTGAAAGCTTCCAAAATGTCATTCAAGCGCTCGGATTGGTCGGTGTTGCTGTCGCGGTGCAAAGTGGCCAGCACGTAGGGCTTACCTTCCAAGCCAAGTTGTTTCAAGACTTGTGCTTTCTGGTCGGCGACCTTGGAGAAGTGCAAACTGTTGTCGTACATGATGTCGCCGCAATGATACACCTTGGGATGGTCGATGTCATAAGGGCCGTCGTTATCTATGGGAAAACCTTCGCGTACCAGATTGTCCAGTCCTGCATGGGTAGGGGTGAAGAGCAGGGTGGAGCAGTGGTCGCACACGATGCGGTTGATCTCCTCGGGCATGCTCTTGTTGAACGAGCGCAGTCCGGCTTCAATGTGGACCACGGGCACGTGAATCTTGGAGGCGGCCACGGCACCGGCCAAGGTGGAGTTGGTGTCACCGTAAAGCACGATGGCATCAGGCTTCTCGTCCAGTAGAATTTTCTCGATGCCTTCGATCATCTTGGCGGTCTGTACGCCGTGCGTGGCGGAACCCACATGGAGGTTGTAGTCGGGGTGGGGGATGCCCAGCTCGTCGAAAAACACCTGCGACATGTTGTTGTCGTAATGCTGTCCGGTGTGTACTATGATTTCCTGGATGCGCTCTGCATAATGACTCTTGATGGCGCGGCTCAGCGCTGCGGCCTTGATGATCTGGGGCCTTGCCCCGATGACGGTGACGATTTTCATGATTTATTAATTCATCATGCCATTTTCGGCGAAGCTAAAATACGAATTTTCTCCGATAATGAGGTGGTCGAGGACGTTGATGTCCAAAATTTTTCCTGCAGAGATGATTTTCTTGGTCAATAGTTGGTCTTCCTTGCTGGGTCTGGCCACTCCTGAAGGGTGATTGTGGCAGATCATGAGGGCGGTGGCTTCCTTCAGCAATGCGTTCTTGAAGATGACCTTGGGGTCGGCCATCGTCTTTGTGATGCCTCCAATGCTGATGCGCTCGGTCTTGATGATCTTATTGCCTTGGTTGAGGTAGGCAACCATGAAATGCTCCTTGGTGGGGTCGTCGATGAGGGCGAGGAAAGTCTCGTAAGCCTCTTGGCTGTTGTTGATGGACTTGCGCTGCTCAGGCGAGGTGAGGCTCCAACGACGGCCTAGTTCCAATGCGGCCATGATGCTCACGGCCTTGGCCTCGCCGATGCCTTTATGCTGTTTCAGCTCGTCAATAGTGAGTTTCGAGAGGTCGTAGAGGTTGTCGCCGATAGCGCTTAGCATCTGCCTGGCCAGTTCCACGGCGGATAGCTCGCCACTACCTGAGCCAATCAAAATGGCAATGAGTTCAGCATTGCTCAGCGCCCCCTTGCCTTTGGCAATCATCTTCTCACGGGGACGGTCATCGGCAGCCCAATGCTTGATTGTTTTGCGACTGGTATTAATCATTACTATATGATTATTTAAATGAGGTCGCAAATATAATTAAACTATTTCAACTAACCAAAAAACCTCCCCTAATTGCTTAGAGGAGGCCAACATTATGATGAAAAAACTCTATTAAGCCAACTTGGCGGTGTATCTCGAGAGCTTTGACTTCAGATTACCGGCTTTGTTCTTGTGGATGATGCCGCGCTTGGCAACCTTGTCGATGATGGAATACATTCTCGACAGCTGGCTCTCGGCCTCTGATTTGTCGGTAAGGGTTCTGAATTTTCTGACTTCGTTACGCATCGACTTGGCGTAGTAACGGTTGTGCAGACGTCTCTTTTCAGTTTGACGGATACGTTTGATTGAAGATTTGTGATTTGCCATTTTCTAAATATCTCTTTTTTGTTTCTTCTTTTCTAATCGGGCTGCAAAATTACAACTTTTTTTGATATGCAAATTATTTTACGAGAATTTTTTTGGCTTTTATGCTTCAAAAGTCATTTTATCCTCGTTCTCTTTATGCTTTATCTCGTTGAGTGTTACGTCGATAAAGCTGTTTCTTTCAATGTTTTCACCCAAAATCTGAATCGGAATATAATTCTCCCCATAACCTCTCGCTAAACCCTTTGAATCAATTCTTTCCACCAACATCCTTTGGGTTTTGCCTTTCATCATCTCAAAATACTTGAGTTTGTTCTCCAAGGAGATGCCTCTCATAATCTCGCTTCGCCGCGTCTTTTCAGGTTCGGGCACCTGGTCGGGCATGGCTGCGGCTTTGGTGCCAGTGCGTTTGGAGTATTTGAAGGTGTGAATGTGGCTGAAGCCGATTTCACGTGCGAAGTCGCAGCTTTCCTGGAAGGTCTCCTCGGTCTCTCCCGGGAATCCCACGATGATGTCGGTGGTGAGGTTGAAGTCGGGTCTGAAGGCCTTGATGCGCTGGCACATCTCTCTGAACTGAGCCGCACTGTAAAAGCGGTGCATGCGTTTCAAGGTGTCTTCCGAGCCGCTTTGCAGGCAGATGTGCATGTGAGGGGCGAGTTTCTCGTGTTGGAACAGCTGCAGGAAACGGTCGCTGAACTGGTCGGGCTCGATGGAAGAGACCCTGACGCGGAAATCGCCCTTTAAATTAATAATGTGTTCTACCAAAGTCTCGAAGTTGGTGTCGCCATCCTTGTAACGTCCCATGTTGACGCCAGTGAGGACCACCTCCTTGAAGCCGTGGTCCACTACCTTGCGGATGTTCTCGTAGATATCTTCGGCAGGACGGCTGGTGGACCTCCCTCTGACCATGGGGATGATGCAATAGGAGCAGAAGTTGTTGCATCCGTCGTGGATCTTGATCAAGCTTCTCGTGTGGAAAGTGTCGTAGGCCGGTTGGTAGCTGAACAGGTCGCGGTCGTAGCCTTCGGGGTCGCTGTGTCCCAACTTGAAATGCTCTTCCACGATGTCGAAGATGGCCGACTTGCGCTCGTTGTCGATGACATAGTCGGCGATGCCGCTCTCAATCAGCTCTTGCTTGCGGTGGTTGACCATGCATCCGGTGACCACAATCAAGGCCTCGGGATTTTTCCTTCTAATCTGATGGATGGCCTGTCGGCATTTCTGGTCGCTGGTGTTGGTCACGGTGCAGGTGTTCACCACGAAGATGTCGGCCTCGCCCGAGTCCGTCACTTCGTAGCCTCCTGCCTTGAACCTCGACGCCAACGCATCGGTCTCAAAGAGGTTCACTCGGCAACCTAGGGTTTTGAAGGAGATTTTTGTCATTGATGTTAATTATTAGGGGAGAGAAACTATCCACTGTCCTTCTTTGCGGCCACCCTTTCGGGTGAGAAGTCCCATATTTTGTAATTGTGAGATATATCTTTGAAAGGTTCGGAATTTGATGTCTAGCTTTTGCGCCAAATCGCTTGTCGTAATGAATGGATCCGATTGGATTTCAAAGAGAATAATTTTCTGAATATCAGTTAGTTCTTTTGCGCCATCTTTTACGCCATCTTTTACGCCATTTTGCTCGAATGAGAGTGTGTCTTCTATGAATTTTGGGTGACACGGAATGTCAATTAAGAAATAAGTTCTTTCTTCATCCGTATCAATAGTTGCTTGTGGCGAGCCATTGGATTTCAGTTCGTCTTGTATAGTAGGGATGCCGGTGGCGCGACCTTCGGTAAGGTCAAGCTCTTTTAGAAATTCACCTAAACGACGGTTGCGATAACGGCGAGAACGCAGTGACTTGGCCTTGCGAATAGCTTCTGATGGTATGGTGTGGTCGGGTCCTGAAAAGCTAAGAATGGAGATTTTGTCTGGCTCGATGGTGATTTCAACAGGTTCTCTAATGGTCCAGTCGCGATGGTATAGACTGTTTACAACGGCTTCTTCCAAGGCCTGTAAGGGATAGTTCACGAACTTGTCAGAATGTTCATCGTCTTTAGGTTTCAAAATCTGTTTTTTGATGACGTTGGTTCGTAAGTAACTCAAGGCCTTGTCTATCATTGTCGGCACACTGCCTCTGATGGGTTCCACCTCGATCATATTGTTGGGATTCTTCTCACGACCTTCGGGGAAGAAAACTATTTCCACCTGTGCTTGATGGAAGAAACGGTCAGGGCGTTCACAAAACATCATCGCTGCCACATTTTTGATGCGCCATCCCTCTGGCACGGGTTCCAGCAAGTCCATTTGTTCCAGCACTGTTTTCATGTTGTCTGTTAAAGAAACATCGGTAAGACTACTCTTTACTTTCACTAGATAGTCGTGTAATAGTAGAGGCGAAATGTCGTTTAGCGTAATCTGATCATTGCCTCGATCATCGAAAGGCATGCGGTTGGCTAGGTCGATAAGTTCGCGTTCATATTCATCTTTTGGAACGATGCTGCTGCTATTGTAGCGGATATAATAGTTGTAGGTCTTTTGTTTAGCTGTAATATAGTCTGGCACTTTGTAAGGCCTACGCTCACCAGACGAAACCTTGATAACCAGAAGAGTTTTGCCATCAGCTTCTTCAATGTAAAGACGTGGTTGATAGTAGGGATGTATCAGGTTGTTAAAGCCGACCATTTCTTTCTCAATAGGTTCAATCTGGTTGGGATCAATACCTATGACTGGTCGTACGGCCCTTCCTTTTTTCTCCTCTGCACCTATTATTATGTAGCCACCGCCAATCTCATTAAAGTCATTAGCGAAAGCGCAGATAGTGCGATATATGGCGTCAGGGTTCCAACCCGTCTTGTATTCCAATCGCTCGCATTCAACGGCGCGTCCGCCGAGCAACTCCTCTATGTTGATGGGTAATTTCATGTTTTAAATTTATGCCACAAAGATACAACTATTTTCTCATTTTTTTCTTGAGACATTCTTTGTTCTAATTATTTTTTGTAATTTTGCTTTGTCAAATGGCAAAAAACGTTTGGCAGACATATTAGGAAAGACGTTGAACTGACGTTTTATCTGCGGCACATCGAATCTGGTAACTTCAATCCATCCGCACGGTAAAAGCAGTGATTGATGTTCATGGTTTCGTTTATACTTTTTTGTATATTCGATATGCGTGGGCTTCGGCATTGCTTATCCTCGGATGGCGGGCAATACCAGAGCCTGATGTGCGGGATAAGCAGAAGGCATGATTCCCACGCTCTTTCTTTTGTTTTCAGGGTTAATTCATGTTCGGTGCTGGGAGTCCATCGAATGAAATAATAGTTCAGCGGAAATGAAATTCATTATCGAGGCAATTGGAATTGTATTACTGTTATTCATGGTAACAATAACTATTGGTTGTAAACCAGAAAACAATCCAGACGATATAGGCATTTTTAATGAAGAAATAAGTGGTACATACAACGGCCACGACTATGTTGATCTCGGTACTATTATCATTACTCCTGATGATGATACTATTACTATTTTGTGGGCAACTTGCAATGTGGGCGCTGACAATCCCGAGGACTATGGCGACTATTTTGCCTGGGGTGAGATTTCTCCTAAGGACACCTCTTATTACTGGGATACTTATAAATATTCTATTGATACTCTGCTTACAAAGTATTGTACTAACTATTATTCAAATTATGGTTTTAATGGCTATTATGATGATCTGACCGTGTTACAATCTGAGGATGATGCAGCCACTGCAAACTGGGGAGAGGGCTGGTGTATCCCCACTTCCGAACAATGGAAAGTGTTGAAAAAAAACACTCGTAGTGTTTGGACAGCCCGAAATGGAATAGAGGGTCGCCTCTTCATTGCGAGTAATGGCAATAGTATTTTTCTTCCTGCTGCTGGTTATCGTTACGATGGTAAACTTATGGGCGTAGGAACATACGGTAGCCATTGTTCGAGTTCGCTTGCTTGGAATTCTCCCTATTCTCCGCTCGATACGTATTACTTCGCTTTTGCTAATGGTGATTGTGCTGTAAATGTTAGCTATCGATATATTGGTCGATCTGTCCGACCAGTGCGAATTATAGAAACTAGAAAACAGGGGAAATCATAAAAGAACCCTCAATCGACAACGCCGTCGCCGAAATCACCTTCACCGTCACGATTTGTCCGATCAAACTCTCATCTTGCGAAGCAAACCGAATCACAATCTTGCCTTCGGTGTGGCCGGTCAAATATCCGTTTTTGCGGTCAAAGTCCTCAACGAGCATCTTCACGGTGGTGCCGACCAAAGCCTGATTATATATTAATGAGTGCTTCATCAGTTCTTCGGTGAGGCGGTGATAACGCTGGCGTTTCACCTCTTTCGGCACGTCATCTTCCCACTTGGAGGCCACGGCGCCTTCGCGTACGCTATACTGGGCGATGTAAGCCATGTTGTACTTGAACTCCTCCATGGCCTTGCGGGTGTTCTCGAACTCCTCCTCGCTCTCATGGGTGAAGCCCACGATGATGTCGGTGAAGATAGTGGCGGTGGGCAGCACCCGACGGATGGTCTGGATGATATGGCGGTAACGTTCAAGATTATGGTGACGGTTCATGCGTTGCAGCATCACGTCGTCACCCGACTGTATCGGGATGTGGATCTGTTTGGCGAGGCAGTCATATTGGGCCATCACCTCGATGATCTCGTCTTCCATGTCGCGGGGATGCGGGGCCGTGTAGTATACCCAAAACTCCTTGCCGGAGGCCTTACCGTATTCGCCGATGCGGCGCAACAGCTCGGCGAAATTAATCTCTTCACCTTTCTTGTCGAGACCGTAAGAGTTGACATTCTGCCCCAACAAGGTGATGCTCTTGTAGTCTTTCTCCACCAATTCTTTAACCTCAGCCAAAATCTCTTCCGATGGCCTCGATACCTCTCTGCCTCGGGTATAGGGCACGGCGCAATAGGTGCAGAAGTTGTTGCAGCCGTTCTGGATGGGGATGTAAGCCTCGAAGCTGGAGGCGCGCATCGGGTTGATCTCCCAGAAAGGCTCCATGTTAGCCGAGGGGTTCACCTCTTTCGTCGGAGTGACCACGCCGTATTGGCGAATCAACTCGGGCAGGTTGGGCAGCTCGTTCATGGTGAACACCAGGTCGAACAGCTTCAAGAAACGCACTCTGTCGGCGGGCAAGATGCAACCTGAGACAAAAGTGATGACGTTCTTGCGATTCTTCATGGCGTTCCATTTCTCGATACGCCCGTACACCTTGTCGATGCCTTTCTGTCGCACCGAGCAGGCCACGATGCCGAGGATGTTGGCTTCCTCTTCGTTGTCGGTGGGCTCATAGCCCATCTGTTGCAGCACAGTGCGCACGCGCTCCGTGTCGCTGAGGTTCATCTGGCATCCGAAGGGGAGGAGAAAGTATTTCATAGTGGAAAGTTGAAAGTGCAAAGTTGAAAGTTATATCCGCACCCCATCGGGATGCTATATCGGTAGGATTCGTGTGCAAAATTAGGAAATTTTATTCACCGTAAACCAATTCAATGATATCCTTGATGATTTCTTGGCCATTATCAACCATAGGGGCAACCTTGGTGCTGCTTCCTTTAAGCATTTGCTCTGCGGTTCCAATGATCTCAGTGTCAAGACAATCCGAGGCAATCTGGACCTCTTTGATAATGGATTGTACCTCATCTACTTTCAAAGCAATCTCCACGCCGCCCCAACTGAAACGGGCTTTCTTGGTGGTCTTGAACTGTTCCCAACGACCGAATAGGAATTCGTGGGACGAGATTGTTTCAAAGATGGCTTGAACTTCGGGCTTTTTGATCGTTTCGTCGAAGTCCATCACCGAAGCCTTGTCTCCGTAAACCTTTTCAAAAGAAGCAATCAGCGGCTGTTTGATGTTCTCAGAAGTCAGTTCCGGGACAAGTTCGCTGAGGTTGACCACCCGCGAGGCGACGCTCTTCACGCCGTTTTTCAACAGCTTGGCCTTGTCCACGGTGAGGTAGCGTTGCATCATTGCGGCATCGGTTTTTATTAATATGGTGCCATGATGTAGGTTGTTGTTTTGTCCCTTGGCAAAGGCGTTGCCGGAGAACTTCCTACCTTGGCAGATGAGGTCGTTGCGCCCAGAGATCTCGGCCTCCAGCCCATAGTTGCGAAGCGCGTCCTGAATCACGGAGAGTTGTTTTTTGACATCGTATAGGCTTTTGTCGGCAACAAACGAAAAATTAATGTTGCCCAAATCGTGGTAGACCGCTCCACCACCCGTGCCACGGCGCATGAGATGCCCTCCTTCATCAAGCAGTAGCTTAACGTTGCATTCCGAGTAGGGGTTTTGATTGTAGCCGATGACCACTGTCTGCTGGTTCTTCCACAGGTACATGGTCACGCAATCTTCCTCCTGATTGTCAGTGAGATATTGCTCCACAGCCCTGTTGAGATAAGGGTTGAATTGGCTGCTGATGAGGATTTGTAGTTTCATGTGGCAAAGATATGAAAAGCTTGCTTATTTTTGTATTTTTGTGGCCTAAAGTGTTTTGATGAAAATGAAAAAGATTGTGTTTTTGTTGGCTTGCCTATGGGTGATGAGTGGCAAGTGCGTCGCTCAGGATATCTTTACTTCTGGGTGCTTCGTTGATGCTTTTGGACAAAAGACTGCCGCAGTTTTCAAAAATAACAAGGTTGTTTTCTCAAGGGCAGGGAACGGACAAGATTTCTATTCCTCCGCGCTCGTTGTCGACACGGTGACTGACGATATCTATTGGTCGTGCAACTCGAATCCCGCCAATTCCATTTTCGAGGGCTGTGGACGAATGATGAAAAACGATGAAGTCTTGGTCGAACATGAAGTTGGGACCTGCATCAACGCCATCGCTTTTGATGGTAATGACATTTATTCAGCTGGCTACATCAATGATGTTCTTGAATCCGTGGCTGCGGTCTGGAAAAACGGCGAGACCACTCCTTTGTACACCTATGGCTCCCAGGGGAAGAGGAGCGTGGTCTTGGGTCTCGTGGTGGTGGATGGCGTCGTTTACGCTTGTGGTTATTATGAAGATACCTTTAAATATGGATGTGTTTGGGTGAACGATGAACTGTACGCCTGCTATCCGGAACACTCCGTCCATGACATAGCCTATTATAAAGGTGACCTTTATTATGTGGTTGGGGATCTTACTTCAACCATTTATAAATCAGGTCAGGAGCTTTATCCTTTATATAACGGCAGTGGTAGTGCGAATAGCGTTTCAGACATCGAGGTTGTCGATGGCGATGTGTATTCTGTTGGTTTTATGGGATTTAACGATGGCTTTGTGTGGAAGAACGCCGATTTCCTTTACATCCATCCTTTGGGATTGGGAGCGGACTTCAACGCTTGTTACCACGATGGTCATAACTTGTATTATGTGGGTTGGGACCATCATGATCGCGGAATAGTCTTCAGGGACGGGGAGCAACTATATTCCGACGACCTCCATTGGTTTTACGGTGTTTTTGTCAAGCCATCTCCTCTTGCCACCGATGAAGAAGCAAAAGAACCGTTGGCGGTTTATCCGAATCCTGTAAAGGAGACGCTGCGTTTTGACGGCACTGATGAAAGTGATGTGATAGGTGTCTTCGACGTGTATGGTCAGGCTGTCATGAAAAAGAAAGCGGGTCCCGACAGAAAAATCGATGTTGGAGCGCTCGCCCCGGGTCTCTATTGGGCTCGTGTTGGAAACCAAGTAATGCCTTTTGTCAAAGAGTAGCTTGAATAGAAAAAATCCCTAACTCGTTGTGTATCAAGTTAGGGATTCGCTTTATTGGTAGTCTCTCCGGGATTACTTCAACAAACCCGTAATGGATTTCGTTAGAGGTGATTTCGGGGAGGATTTATTCATAATTCATTGAATTTCAGTGTTGTTATTATCCGCGGCCGTTATTTAGAACTAAAACAAATTACTACGAAATAACACATTTTGTGGGTTTGGTTGACACGGCGTTGACACGGATTTTGTATATTTGCAGTGCCTTTTGAGGGGATGGGCTTCCCCTTTTTGGGCATCTAACAGATACAATAACTCAATACTAAAACTTTTATTTTATGGCTACACTTAAATTTTACCTTTCAAGGTACATCAAAAAAGATGATGAAAGAGGCGAAATCCAGATGCGCTTTAGTGGCAACAGGAATTTCGTGAAAAGAATGGCCACGGGAATCTTCATCACAGCGGGAAATTGGGACGCTGAAAAAGGGATGCCCAAGGGCAAGAAAAACAACAAGTATCGCGATGACTGCGAGGGAATCCGTGAACGACTCAATGAACTTACAAGTTATTTGCTGCGTTGCTGGGAGCAACTTGGTAACAGCGAGCCTGAACCCGATATGCTGGCCAAATGGATGAACGACATCGAATGGATTGAGCAGGAAGAGGAAGTCGTTATCAATGGGAATCAGCTCGTTCAAACGAGATGGACACTGGAAACCAAGTCGCATAAAGCCGCTATGGAGGCAGCGAAGAAAAGAGAACTAAAGAAGTTGGAGAATCGCTATTTCCTCAGTGCCTTCGATGAGTATATCGAAGAGCAGTATAATAACGGTGTGATTGGCGATGTCAGAAAGAAGACGTATATGACCGGGTATGGATTGTGGGATAGGATGGAGAAGTATCAAGGTAAGCGGTATAAGCTCAACGAGATTAAGACCGAGGATATCTACACCTTCCGCAATTTTATCATCAATGAGTGCGACTTGTGGAGGAAGGACAGCGATGGGCAGTATAAGCCTAAGAGCCGTTTTGAATCCATTTATGAAGGATATGAATATGTCCGCCAAAGAGGGGTGGAGAAGAGGAGCTTGAACTATGTGATTAACCAAATCAAGTATGTCAAGGCTTTCTGGCATTGGCTTCTACGTGTCAAAAGAGCCAGGTTGGATGACATCTTTCTTACCTATACTATGGACCAGGCTGTTTATGGTACACCTTTCTTCTTCTCCAATGAGGATAGAAAGAAACTCTTTGAGGCTGATTTCAGTGAACGTCCAGAGCTGGCGGTGCAAAGGGATATCTTTGTTTTCCAGTCCTTGGTTGGATGCAGAGTGGGTGACTTGCTGCGTATGACGAAATCCAACATCGTGGATGGGAAATACCTTCAATACGTTGCAGGCAAGACGAAGAATCATAGCGGCAGGGTAGTGACGGTTCCGTTGCATCCTACGGCCAAGATCATTCTTGAACGATACAAGGACACGGAAGGCGATAAGCTGCTGCCCTTCATTTCGAATCAGAACTATAACGATGCCATCAAAGAGATGTTCAAGGCAGTGGAAGACATCGACCACACCGTGACCATCTTGGACCCGGTGACGCGATTGGAGAAGCAAGTGAAGCTGTCGGAGGTGGCCAGCAGCCACATGGGGCGACGGAACTTCTGCGGCAACCTGTACGATGCAGGCTTCAGGGATGCGGACATCGCCTCAATGAGCGGCCATGCCGAAGGCAGTAAGGCCATATCGCGATACCGAAAGGTGAGTGAGCAGCAGAAGCAGAAGATGATTGACTCCTTATAAATAATATAGAGACGGGGCTGTTGCCGAAGGTAGCAGCCCCGAATGCTATAAAAAAATGGAAGCCGATGAAATTGGGCTTTCGGCTTCCATAGTAACAGATAACTCCATTTTATGGCTACGGAGTCGGATGCAAAGATAGGGATTTTCCAGAAAATGCTGGGCGTGGCATAATGTTTTTTTCAGGCAAGGGCAGGACGATGACAGGCCTGATGCCAAATACTGCGCCGCAAGCCCTCCAATTGTTTTTCCCGCTGAAGCCTGACTGGATGGCAAAGGCTGCGGCCATGAAGCTTCCCTACAGGGGACAAGCGACCTCCGCAGCCTTTGACAGCCAGGCAGCACACCGAATCGATTAAACTGCTGGAGTGGATTTGCGGATGAACGACCGAGGATGAGAAACGAGAGCGGGAAAACGCAAACCCACTATTAACCGAAGGCGGACAAAGGCTGCGGCCAAGAAGCTTCATAAAAGATGCGACACCTACCCCCGCATCCTTTGGCCGACTGAGGTAAAATTAAAACCACCTACCAAGCCGGATGAGGTGACAAAAAAAGGAGAAGGTCTCCATCAGGAAACCTTCACCATTTTGATCACAATCGTTATTGCAGTGATGATGACAGCCAGCAACACCACCACCATACCGAGTAGAAACCACATGAAAGCGGGAGGCTTTTTCTTTTCGGGCGGAGGCTCTTCGACGACGATCTGCGGATAACGCAGCGTGTCGGCGAAGTGGACTGGCTCGGGTTCTGCCTCGTAGGTGACTGTGAGGCTGTCGTTGGTGGCCGTTGCCGTGAAGGTGCCCTGCTCCGTCTGGATCTTGACGGCTTGGCCGTCAAGCAGCGGAGCGAGAGGCATCACGGCAGAATCGGCCAAAGGTGGCAATTCAATGAAGGTGTCGATGGGATGCGCCTGAACGCTCAGCAGCTCGGGGCATCGCTCAGCGATGCGACGGATGCGACGCTGGGCGCGGCGCTTCGCGTCGCAGGCACATAGCACCATCGACACCAACAAAAGGAAGAGGAAACAGCGTGTCTTCATGGCCTTACAGGTTTTCGATCAATTGCTTCAGCTCAGCGTTTTCAAGGGTGAGTTGTGCGACCTGAGCGGACAGCCCGACAATTTCCTTGCGAGCCTCGGTCAGCTCGGCGTAGACGCGCTTGTTTTCCTCAACCAGGTTGAAGATGGTCTGCTGCATCTCTCGGATGGTGCGGTTCTGGCGGAGCCGCGTGGCGGCGAGCCAGGAGGCCACACCCGTGACAGGAGCCAGCAACATCGAAATCCATTCAAACGTGCTCATGGCTGTCAGGATTTGTTGATCTTACGGCTAACTTTTTCGGCGCGGGTCTTGATGATGAACGAGCCGAAGCCACGGAGATAGACGTTTTCACCGGATGCGGCATAAGTGAGGTAGAAGCGGACGGAATCGCCCTCTTCTGCCCAGTTGCCGACAGGGACAGACACGCCCAAGGATGGGTCGGTCTCTTCCGTGTTGAAGATGCCAATCTTTCTTTGGGTGATGTTGTAGGCCACGGCGATGAAGTTGGCTTCGGCGGGCTTGCCGATGGCCTCGGCTGCGGCAGCTTCAGCATAGATGGCCAGTGAGCCATCGATTTCGGAAACGAGGCTTTCGAGCATTGGCGAGTCGATGCGCTCACCGTTGCCGATGCCCTCCATCAGGGAGAGGTCGACGGATTTCACGTCGTCCACGACAACAGCGGCAGCGGCCAGCTGGCGCGTGAGCATGTTGCGGCGGGTCATGCCGCGCATGACCGTAGGAAAGAGCGAGGCGAGCTGCTCATCGCTGAGTTGGGCAACGAGCTGCTGCAGGTCCCTGAAGAAACCGCGTTGCTGCAGCTGTGCGTCCGTCTTGGGGTTCTTTACCGTTTGCGGCTTGCCTTTCATGTAGGCAATGCCATTCCACGAGGAGCCGACAACTGTGCCGACCGTGCCTCTGAATCCGCCGAGGATTCCTTGTTTGATTTTTCCCATAGTCTTCTTGTTTTAAGGGTTAGACATTAGTTGTTTTTCTTGGGTGGACGGGCGGGACGGTTCACGACCCCCAACGTGCCGAAACCGACAAGATAAATCTTGCGACCTGTGCTCAGCATGAATCCGCTGAAGGTGTCGGAGGCTTCGCCGTAGGCGGAAAGCGGTACGGTGAAGCCTGCTTCACCTGATGCGCCGACTGCCGCCGTGGAATTGACGAGGAAGATCTTGCGCTGCGTGACATTGGCCACAAAGATGGTCGGGTACTCGTCGGCATGGGTGCTGCGCCAATCGTTGTCGGCGTCCCACTGCATTTTCAGGACTGGCGACCCTTCCAAGGTGTCAGCCGACACGGTGACATCAGGAAGGTCGGCGGTCGGGGCGTCGCCGATGGTTTTGAGGTTGGCCAGGTCAACGGTCTTGCTGTCGTCGGTGACAACAGGATCCTCTGCGAGCTGCTTGGCGAGCATGTTGCGGCGCGTCATGCCTTGGGGCGTTTCCGGAATCAGGAACTTCTGTTGCTCGGCGGTCAGTTGGCCGACGAGGTTCTGGACTTCCCTGAAGAAGGTGCGCTGCCTCATCTGTGCAGCGGTCTTGGGGTCTTTTTGGGACTGTGGAAGACCTTTCATGTAGGCGATGCCGTTCCACGAGGCACCGATGACGGTGCCGACTTTGCCTTTGAATCCGCCTAAGATTCCCTGTTTGATTTTTCCCATGATTTGATGTTTTTTAGGTGGTTTGGAACACGGTTTTGATTTTGTATAGTTGGTATATCGTTGGTATATGGTTGGTCTATACCTGACTCATACCAGAAACCGCCCTAAAAAAGCCGTCCTGACGGGCGGCTTTTGGCGTGTGTCCGAAGAAGGTTTAGGCGTTCTTCTTGTGCGGACGGGCGGGACGCTTGGTGACGGACATCGTGCCGAAGCCAACGAGGGCGATCTTGGAGCCGTTGAGCAGCATGAAGCCGCAGAAGGTGTCGGTGGCTTCGCCGTAGGCGGACAGGCCGACATTGAAGGAGGCCTCACCCGTTGCGCTGAGGGCCGTGGTGGAGTTGACCAGGAAGACTCTTTTCTTTGTGGTGTTCGCCACGAATACCGTCGGGTATTCGGTGGCGGCAGCGGTGCGGGCAGCGGTGTCGCCATTCCAGGAGATGGTCAGGTTCTCACCTGCGGCGGTGACGGTGACAGCGGGCAGCTCAGCCGTGGGAGCGTTGCCGACGGTCTTGACTTCGGTGAGGTCAACGGACTTGGTGCCGCCGTCGATGACCTTGCCATCGGCGAACTGCTGAAGGAGCATGTTGCGGCGTGTCATGCCCTTGGGCGTTGACGGGAAGAGGAACTCCAGCTGCTCGTTGGAGAACTGGCCAACGAGGTCCAGGAGCTCTCTGAAGAAGCCGCGTTGCGTCTGTTGTGCGGCGGTGTTGGCATTCCTGACGGATTGCGCGATGCCACGCATGTAGGAAATGCCGTTCCACGAGGCACCGATGACGGTGCCGACTTTACCTCTGAATCCTCCGAGGATTCCTTGCTTGATTTTACCCATGATTTTGAATGTTTAATTGTTAATTGTTTAATTGTTTAATTGTTGTGGGATAACCCACAGAGACAAGGTGCTGCAGCCTTTGTCGGGTGCCGTCGCCGACATGGGTGGAGAAGCAGATCATAATCTTTATATTGTTTTTCCTCTGCGGCTCAGCCTGTTATTGGGCGGCGGCAGGGCAAAAATAAGCGGTTTGTGGCGGAAGGGTGGTTTCTTGATTGTTTTTGATTGATTTTGACCGATTTTGATTGGATTTTGTGGGGATTATTTGTGATATTTTTGCGGTGGATCAAAACAATATGATTATGAAGAGATTTTTGGTGTTGGCGGCTGCGCTTCTTATGCTTTCTTGCAGTTGCCAGAACGAAGTGAGAGAAAGCAGACCGCCTGCGGGCGGGAGCCGCGTAGCGGCGAACGTAACAAGATGCCTTTCAGGTCAGGACACAGTCGGTGTCATGTTGAAGGTGGAGCGTATCATCGATGGCGACACCTTTGAAGGGCATGTGATTCAGAACCCCAAGACGGCCTACAACCCCGGTGTGAATCCGTGGATGGTGCAGCTGACCAAGATTGTGGTCCGCATCAACGGCATCGACGCGCCTGAGCGCGGGCAGTTCTACGGGGATGTGGCCACACTGCACCTGCACTGGCTCATCAGCGGGAAGGCCGTAGGCCTGAAGCTGAAGCAGCGCGACACATACGGGCGATGGATTGCGACGGCGTACCACGACGGCGCTGACATCGGCGCGGAAATGCTGAAGGAGGGTTTAGCCTGGCATTATAAGGAGGTCGACGGCAATCCGCGCTACGCTCAGCTGGAAGCTGAGGCGAAGCTGGCCGGATTGGGTTTGTGGTGCGATGACAGAGCCGTTCCCCCTTGGGAATGGCGAAGGATGAGCAAATACGAGCGTGACGCGTATCGGAATGTGGAATGATGAATGCTGAATGAGGAATGAATCCCCCCTGCCCCCCTTTCAAAGGGGGATAAAGGATGGAACAAAGTAAAGGAGAGCTAATTATGGAATTAAGCAAGTTATCATTAGAAAGGCTGGAGGGCGTGGATGAACGCCTGAAGGCCATCGTGATCGAGTGCGCTGCGCGTTGCCCGTACCCGTTTAACGTGTCGGAAGGGCTGCGAACGAAGGAGCAGCAGCGCGAGTATGTGAGGCAGGGCAAGTCACGGACGATGAACAGCAAGCACCTCACAGGGAAAGCGGTTGACCTGTACCCTCTGACGATGAATCGGAAGCAGGTGGACTGGTCCAGGTTCGAAGAGTTGGCCGACCTGATGTTTCAGGTGGCCAGAGACCAGGACACAGAAATCGTCTGGGGTGGCCATTGGAAGACGTTCGTTGACAAGTGCCATTTTGAGCTTCGATGACGCGGGACACGAGACTGCGGGACTTCGGGACTGCCTACCGGACCACAAGGTGAGTCATCATCACTACATACATTTTTTTCATTTTTTTCGGGGAAGCCCTCGCCATGATGGTGAAGGGCTTTTCTATTTCTTCTCTCTGAAAAAAATGAGACGATTGCGCCTTGCGACAAAAACGAGGTGGTTAAAAAAGCAAGTTCCCTAACGGCAAACGGAGACCCGCGATAGCGGGGCGGAGTTTATTTAGGGACTTGGCATTTTTTAAGCACCGTACCCATTGAATGAGACATTAAGCCTTAACGACAAACCCCTTTCCCAATTTTAGGGTGGTGGTGGGGACGATGGTGGTACGAAGCGAAGCGGTAGCGGAGCGACACCTTTCCGAACTTTCGACATAGGGTGGTTGGAGGGGTAAGTGGTGGAACTGAGCAGGCGAGCCGCCTGCGTGCCGTGCGGTGGGAAAAACCGAAGGGGGAAAAGCGCCTGCGGCCCAATCACGCAGTTCGCTCAGCAGAAAAGAGAACACTGCGCCCGAGAACTACGACTGCGATGAGAACGACTGCGCCCCGTTCGCGCCAGGGAGCCAGACCCGCCCGACAGGAGTCTGCGCACGGTTTCAATCCGAAGCGGCGGCGGGCGTGCCTTTGCGGCGGCGACCCCGAAGAGGCAGACACCAGTATGGCCATCGCGGGAAGGGGTAGCAACGATGAGGGGGCGAAACACGATGCGCTTTAGCGCTCCGACAAGGGAACCGCCGGGCGGGCGACCAAGCAGGGGCGCAAAACTAAAGGGGCGCGGCTGCACCCGACAAAGAGATGCGAGGAACGAGAACCGCTTAGGGGGTTCGGGGGCGGCCAAGAAAGCCCCGAGCGAGCAAGGAGCCACGAAAGCGGCTGGCCTTGGAGCCGCTGACGCTCGTCTGGAGCCGCGCCAGTGGAGCGCAGCGGAACGAGTGTCGCG
>Ga0265301_10001848_pt1 | contig 26303 bp, 46 predicted proteins | sample AusTroGonzalo_MG_2_FD_193488 | JGI IMG/M metagenome (GOLD analysis project Ga0265301, IMG submission 193488) | Bovine rumen microbial communities from tropical cattle in Woodstock, Queensland, Australia - Gonzalo_04 | ecosystem: Host-associated > Mammals > Digestive system > Stomach > Rumen ... | reverse complement strand
CCACTAGCTTTAATATCTTCTAATAATAGATCATCCACGGTTGTTTTACTCCGTCTTTATCAACGATTTCTAACACCGTTCCAGCAGGTATATTTAAATCCACTTTAGTTAACAGATATTGTAACGTTTTTGTATCAGTCTGCTTATTGCGCTCAAGACTACCTGGATGAGTGCAACCATCGTATTCAAAATCAACACGATAAATTGACTTCAACAAATACAAATCAAAATTATATTCACGACTTCCTTGAATACGTGATTGGTAATCGTTTCCAAAACGATTTAACCTCTATTTATAAATATCAAAATAACTCATAACTTTGATAATAAACTCATGCAGTCAAAGACTGTCTTTCTAAAATACTCGTAACTTAAGAAACGAAGAGAAGCAACTTTGGTATAAAGGCGATAATAATTAATGGTGCGATGCTCTTCTGGATACGACATTAATTCAATTAAAATTGCATCTAAGAACTTCTCCCATTCATTATCTTTTTCATATTCGCAGAGTAAACCAAATAATCTATTTTTAAGATTATTATTATACCCTTCTAAATACTCAGCCATTAGTCAATTGCAGTTGCCATCTAACGATATCCGAATGGTTTGCGCTGGATAGAACGATAATAAACAGCCTCAAGGCGCGCGGCATTTTTCTTTTCTGCTGCAAGCATCTCATTAAACTTATCAAGTAAATTTGCCTGCGAAAAATCACGCTCATCATAAAGCGGCTTTACATTTTCCCATGTAAGAATCGTCCTGTTCAGCCATTCGCATTTCATATAGGTAGCAATAATTTGAATTTCTTCGTTACTTAAATCTTCATTAAAGGTAGAGGTTTCTAAGTCGTAGTCAAGAGAAACTCGTGGAAATTTGAACCAAGGAAGCGCGCTAATCATTAACGCTTGCCAGTCTTCTAATATATCATCAAGGTCCCAGGTGACCCACTCATCATCAAGAATTTTTGCCAAGAAAGCATCATATATAGCCCGAAATTCGGTCATGATTACGCCTCCTTACTTTGTCTATTTAATTCGATCCCCTTTAAGATATTGCGATCGCTAATTGTGCTAAGATAATTAGCTTTTTCAATGCTACCTTCATCACCATGCTCAATTGCATAGTCGGCTAAAGAAGTGATCTGCTGTTTGGTTAAGTTTTTAATCTCAACCTTAAACTGGCCAAGCGGCATATCCTTCCAGAAACGCTTTAACTGCTTTTCGTCCATAAGGATACGAGTCGGAGTGGTTGCATCTTCTGGTTCCACACCAATCTCTTTCTTTACTTCCATATCTTCAATGTAAAGATAGCCTTCATTAACCATGTTGCTGAAAGCAGGATCATACATGAGAGCTTCAATCTGCTCTTTGGTAAAGAAAACAACATCGCCGCGACTCTGCCAGACACGCTTGATCCCTAAGTCGCGGTTATTAATTATACAGCGGCCTCGCGCTGCACTAATGACTTTAATTTTATCAGACATAATAATTCTCCTTTTACTCCTGCGCAATGCGCGTATTTTAAAAATAAGGGGAGGGGAATTTCCCCTTCCCCTTATGTTAATTTATTAGAAACCGTAGATATCCTTCGCAGAGGTATCGGTCAGGCCAGTATTCTCATACATAGCCCAGTTGTGATGCGTGAGGATAGCGCAGCCCATTTTCTTCCAAGCATAGACTTCCATGGAATTATCCTTATTCTCATGGTCGCGGATCTGAGTCTGGCCTTCAAGGACAACCTTAACAACCTTTTCCTGACCAGCAGGGAAGATGTAGGCAAGACGAGGATTCACATAAGTCTCGGTGTTGTTTTCATCAACAAAGGACTGAGGAAGCTGCACGATCGGAGCGCCGCGGAAGACATTGATGAAGCCGTAGTCGTGGATAGCTTCGATGTCTTTCGGGCTGTAGATACCCTGAGCAACATTCGTGGTGCTGTTCATCAGAACAGGAACGATAGCATCCGGACCCATGGCCGCGATGAACTCGGGGCAAGCATAGATAACCGGGGAGCCATAAGCACGAACCGTGGTCAGCAGACGGACCATTTCATCGGGATCCCAAGAACCGCTCTCGATGTTGGTGGCAGGCATAACAGCAACAGCCACGTTCAGAGCCTTCTGAACTTCAACATAAACAGCATTCTCAAGGCCTTCAGTAACGATTCCGACCACTTCAGCAAGAGACTCGGCGCCATCGAGCATACGCTCGAAGTCGATTGTAGCGCCGCCACCAACCGCATGAGCGCCAACTTCAAACGTGTCGGCATCCAGACGGAAGGTCTCATACACACCACTCAGACCGACCTGAGTGAGGAACTTCTTGGCACGAGCGCGGCCTTTCTTGCGACGGAACATGGCCTTCTCGCCCTGTGCAACCTGCTGAACATCAGCAAACGCGCCAAGCGCATTGATAACATTTTTCGGAAGAATCTCATCGATAGACTGGATGATAATATCATAGATGTCATAACGATTCTTCATGAACTGGTTGTAGGAACCAGCAAGCTCCTTCAGACCGTCGATGAACGCATCATTAACGTTCTCAACCGTGAAATTGGCAGGAGCAGTACCCTTAGCAGCATGAAGGGCAATATCTTTAAACTCATTAAGCGTCATTTTAATATACCCTCCTATTACACCGACAGAACCTGAAGCTGGAAGGCATCCTGTCCATCAGGCATAGTCGTTTTCTTAATAACCTGCATGACAAGGCCCGAAGACGGAGCAGCGGCCTGGATCACAGCAGCACCCTGGGTGCCAGCAGCGGCGAAGACGTCGCCAGAAGCAAGAGCGGTGGCAACAGCTTCAGCACTTGCATAAGCGCCGAGGTCAACACAGTTTGTAGTAAATAAATCGCCAGCAGCGAGATAACCAACACGAGGGAGGAAGTCCTCACCAGCAGCAGCAGAGACCAGCTTGAAGTTCTTCAGACCGGGCTTGCGCTCATCATACATATGCTCAGCACTGTAGTTCAGAGCATAAAGCTGATTCTTGGCACTGGCATCGCAGAAGGTAATTTTCTTCTCAGCTTTCTTAACACGCAGAATCATACCATTCTCGCAAGGAGTGGCAGAGTCAAAAGCAGCGGTGTCAAGAGCACACTGAGCTTCGATACGACCGTCGCGGCGGAAAGCAACATTATTAAGCTCTACCTGACCGTAACCGTCAATACTCAATCTAGCCATTTAAATAGCCTCCTAATTATTTCTTGTATTTAGATAAAATTGCAACGAGTCCGTCAACCGGAACGTCTTTTGGCACAAAGCCATCATTTTTGCTAGTCTTAGCAAAAGCAGAAGAATTATTCTTCTTTAACTCATAAGCCAATTCTTTGTCGAGTTCCTCGACACCATACTGTTCGATATTCTCACGATACTTGGAAAGAATATCCTCAGAAAGCTGTTCAGAGTACTCGTCAATAACAGAATTTTTCTAAAGAGTCTCAATACTTAACTTGTACTGTTTCAAAGAATCAAGTTCCTCATTTAAAGAAGTGAGAGTATTGTTCACAGTTTCAATTTGAGCACTATACTCACTAGCTTGTGCCTCAATATCCGCCTTCTCTGAACTTAAAGTAGCAATAGTCTCATTCAACTCTTCAATTTTGGTGGAAAATTCAGAAACTTGTTCAAAATTCTTTTGAGCATCAGTCAGCACTTCGCTAACTAACTCATAGGTGCCGCCATTAAGAGCGCGCAGAGTCTCAAGAGTACTCTTTTCCTGCTCAGTTACATCGACAATATAGCACTTGACCATTTCGCCAAGTTCAATCATATCCTTCTCATCATTCTTGGAATAATAAGCACGAATATAGCAGCCTTCGGCATAATCAAAAACGAGTGCGTAATCATCATAAACGGCGGAGATAACACGGGAAACAGTCCAATCGCCCTCTTCAGTCACTTCCGGATTAAGAAGATGCATTAAAGCGTTGAACTTCTCATCATCGGAAAGTTTGAAGTTAACTTTAGGCATATTAGTACCTCCGTAATTTTTCAATTGATTAATAATTGTTTCAATTGTATTCTATAAAGTATAGAATGAAGCACCTTCAAAACAAGGTTCAACATCATTACCTAAAACCTACAATCCCAAGAAGCAACCTTCATCAAAGACGATATAACGCTTATTCTGAATCATTGCTTCATGATATTTTAAAGACGGCGCGTATAATTCCATTGATTGGCTCTTGCCAACAATGTCCGCGGCCTCTTCATAAAGAGCCGTGAAGATTAATACATCAGTGCAAGCGTAAGAACGCTCAACACCATCTTTATCCATGTGAGTTTCCCAACTAACATTTGGATTCTCGGGGACAATGCCATAAATCCGACCCTCGTCGCGAGATGCACCATGATCCTCGTAGTCGCTCCCTTCTGGACTATAAATACCCTTAACAGGTGCATAGGGGAGAGAACTTAATAATTTGTTGGCAAATTCATCTGTGATATAAGTACCATTGCGGTTCTCATACTTGTAAAAAATACGACATCTAGCTTTACTTAAAACTTCGTTATACTTTTCTAAATTGCCATAAATCGTTACGGGAAACTCATATAATGTCTTATCCATTTGAGCCTCCATCACTGATTATCTAAAGATTGTTCATTCTAAATTGTTTTGGGTGATTTCTCTTCTAGAGGTAATTCAGGTCGGCCTACTTGGCCAGAAGACTGGGTGTAAGAAGAAGCGAGAGGAATAAGTAAAATACTTAAATCTAACGCATCATTTTCTAACTTCTTGACATTAATCAAGTCTTTCTGAGACAGCCCCGCCGCAATTGCTGGCAGAAGATAACTGTAACCACTTTGCGCGAGCTTTAGAGTATCCGTGATATATTGAGAGACATTATACCAACTTACAGGTAAAATTGAATATTTAAAATTAATGTTGCTATTTGCAAATAAGAAATTGATGATATATGTCACGAAACGAGAATACTTGTTCGCCAAGATCATCATCAGCGACATATCGTTTGTAATAGAAATACTAAGTGCCTGGCTACCCGTAGGAGCAAACAACTGGCCGCTAACGCTCGCACGCGAGTACACATTCTGTAAACTCTTTTCAAGCGCGGTATTTGTTGCTTCGGAAGATGTCTTCGACACTACCGCATCAACATCAGCATAGGTTGTCAGCACGCTAATATTTTTATTTCCCTTCATCATACCAACTGCGCCGGCGTGCATTTCTAAAGCTTCATCAGGTTCAAACAATAATGCACCATCGGTTAAGTGTGGTATTTTCTAAACTATAATTTTACGGATTTCCTCTAAGTCTCTCTCACGGTTAATGTCTACAGCTTCATCATAGTCCATAACTGCGGGAATTAAATCTAAGAATAAGGGACGCCCATCATCAGAGAATGGAAAACAAAAACCAATATCAGTAGGAATTTTGACCCACTTGTAAGTAACTAAGCCTTTTTTAAGCCGATAATAGTAATCACGAATAACTTTAGGATAGACTTTTAAAGCCTAACGCCTATCGCTCTCGTCTGTTATCGAATCGAAGTAACTTACATCGAATTCAATAATATCATTACCATGCAAATCTCTAAAATTTGAACGACAATATTCGGCAGGGAGATCTAAAACTACCAAGTCTTGCTTGCTTATCTCTTGAAATACACCATAATAACAACCATCAATAAGAGCATGCAAAGAAAAACGTGTAAATAACTCTGGTGAAAAAACTTTCTCAAAATAGGTTAATGCATTGTCATACTTTTTCTATACATAGGGGGTGGAGAGTTCATTGCCCGCAATTGGATTAGGGATGAGTATACCTACATATTTTAAAAGTGTGGCATAATAAAGTAAAATTCGTTTGTATAACCCGTCTCTGTAAAAAAATGTGCGAGATAATTTTTGCATTGCAAGAAGAGAAGAACTGTTAATGACATCTTCAACTTCTTTCTTTGTGTAATCTTTGGTGCGCCTTACTCGATAGTAGTAGTTATAATGCTCGTTCCAAGACTTGTCGCTTTTAGCTACCATGCCGTCAATAGCTTTTTTAAAAGTAGTAAAATCAAACTCATTGACTTTTACTTGTTCATCTGCCATTAGTTTTGTCCTCCAGTAAAGAAAATCAACTGTCGCTTCGTACCAGAACGACGACTTACTTTCTTATAGTTATCTTCTTCGATCTCTTTGATACGCCACAATCCATAAGCAAAAGCAGAATACTTATCCTTAGGGAAGCGCGCATTGATCTACTCAAGCACTATATCAAGTCCGTTCTTACGGAGACGTAAGTTTGACATTTCTTCAAATAACTTTGTGGTAAGTTCGTGTGGCATCAGGCGCTTAACGCGGTCTTCTAATGCCATTTTTTGCCCAACCTTAGTTGCAAGCAGTGCAGCTCGCGCATCTTGCTCAGAGATTAGGAAACGAACCATACCACTATTAATCCGAGAGTAAGCATTACTATGGATTTTTGAATTTAAGGGGCCATTGGCCTTCAAAGAATACAAAATCTAAACAGCGTCTTTAGGTTGAATCTTTTTATAATCATCATTATTAAAGAAACCGTAGGCTTGTAATTCTCTACCCGATTCATCGAATTGAGTACGAATCATTTCGTCTGCGAGACCTACACCCAAACCATTACAGTCGATAACGACTTCGCGCGGTCTGAAGATCTCAATTAATTTCTTTAAATCTATTGCCTATTGAGTAAATGTTTTCGATTCTGCCTGTCGGCCAAGCACAAATAAATTAACAAGTGTACCATAGTATTTATTATCTCGAATGTTGACGCGGAAGACACATGCAACTGTCTGGTCATGTAATCGACCAACGTCTACTGAAATTAAGTAGAAAACATTTTTGTCGTCTATAAATTTTTGATGCCACTCTGGATTTTTTAATTTTCTATACTTAACTAATTTATCAAATTGGAACCACGATTCGTCACTGCCGCCAAGCCAGACACCAAGATACTCGGCCGCGAATGTAGTTTCATTATATGCGGGTGAAAGTTTAAGATTACGAACATATGCTGGTGTAATTAGCGAATGTTGCATTGGGATTCGATAATCTAAACCAATACAGAAAGCTGATTTTGGATCAATAATAGACTGTTCAAAGAAGTCAATTAATTGTCCATAAGCGAAAGAAGACTTCGTTCCAGCACTCGTTGCATAAATAACTTGTGTATTAACTCTTTCATATGGATTAACATCACCGTTTGCCATACGCCGCGATACGTTCATCTGTGGTAAAACAATCTCTTGAATTGCATCACCATCAGCATCGCGCGCTTCGTCGATAAGCGTTGCATGAGTACGAATACCACGATCAGAGTCCAGCGCGCCAACAACCGTTAATCGAGAGCCATTCTTAAAGTAAAGCTCAACATAATCCTTACCAAAATTGGCGTGTACTCCATCGGTATTACCAGGTTCAAGCTCCTGCTTGAGCAGCGGCCAAAAGCGCCATATTTCTTGAATCTTCTGTTTACTAATCTTCGCGGCCTGGCTCTTATTTGGAGCGACAATCGAACCAACATGGTTCGGAAGAAAAATACATTGCAAATATTTCGCAAGTATCGAAAGAAACGTTTTTGAAGTTGCACGGGCCGCAGTGATATAGATTCGCGTATATCTCATGCAGGCGCGCAAAAAGAGTCTTTGGAATGGAAACAGATGTAACGTAGAGTTAGCTGGAGTTATCAAATCCAGAAACACATCTGGATATGCCGTGAACAACTAGATTGACTCGGCAATTAAATCTTGATTTCTCTCTAAGAAATCTGGTGTTATAACAACACCCTTCTCTAACTCTACTCCATCATGATAAATCTTATCTTGTGTATTAAATCGTGCATTATCTGGATCAAGCAATTGAATTGCTGCCATTACATATCACCACTTGGATCAAATTCGGCTTCGTCATCAAGGACATAAACCTCATTTGAATATTCATCTTCATTGAAGTTGGGCTGAACGCCATAAAAGTTTTCATGCTCGTTTTCATTAGACATTTGAAGCATACGTATCCGCTCAGTTATTTCTTCGCCAATGCCACCTTCATTTATGTAGAGGCGCTGATTGTAAGCTTCAATATTTTTAAGGGTTTCATCAAGCACATCGCGCGTAACTTCATCATAAAACTTATTAATTCGCCCATGTTTCTCTAACCAGTATGCCACTTCCGCAAATGAATCAAAATCGGTCGCATTCTTCGTATTCTTCGGAGTAAATTCAGCACTCTTGATAATCTTATCATATGAAGACATAAATTTATCAACTTCTTTATCTCCAGCGCGGATACGATTATCAATCTCCAAAGAAATCTTACATAACTTCTATGCCTAGTCAATCTGCAGCGCGCCATTGATATTCTGCGTATTCAACAGGCCGCGATACAAGTCTTCCAAATGATTCAACTCATCGTTATCATAATTCTCGCCCCATTTGCGCCGTAGTTCTCTATATCTCTACTCCCTTACTTCCGGCAATTCTTCTTCAATCAATCCAACTTCTTTCAGTTTCTTATACTATCTATAATAATCTCCCCAACCAAGAGAAAAGTAATCTTCAGATTTAAAAATCTTCGCATAAGTCGGCCATGTCTCAATCGGCAGAGTCATCTCACGAATCCTCTCCCATTCCTTTACAATAAAAGGTATTCCAGCCCACATGCACAACTTATCCACGATCTCCCAATTGCCGTCGGCAGCGTCTATTCGTTCGGATATGCATTCATTACACCACGGTAACCTACCATCTATATAAAATTCACTATGCGCATATGAAAACTATGATAAAGGTAAAGAGCGTCCACATTTCTCACAGCGCTTTGAAACTGCGGACGACTCAGCCTTCGGAATCTTCGGTATTACTGGCATCTTCATCCCCTTCCGCTTTAATTGCTTTCTTTACAATAGAAATAATTTCGCGGCGCCGCTTGCGATCTTGTTTTTCAAAGTTGATAAAAATATCTTCCAATACAGCAGTAAAACTACGTGGCGTGAAGCGATCTTTTATTTGTTCCGCCTCTGGATCAACTTCATCAAGTAAAGAAACCTTAAGAATGCGCGCCAAGCCCGCAAATTCAACTGCGGTAAGTTTAGGAATCAAATCCATTAATTGTTCACTATTTTTCTTTATCATTTATATCTACTCCTTTTCTTTTTCTCGCACGCTTTGCAGCGTGGCGAGAAACCATCACTAGATTTCTTCTGTCGGACGAAGTTGTCGCTGCAGATCAGTAACACACGGCCGCAATCACGACATTTTTTAAAGTTCTCTGGAAAGAAGATGTTTTCCATGAGTTCACGATGCTGTCGCGCGGCGTTGGCAACAGAAGGTATGATTTTCTAGTGAAAGATAGTGGAAATGTAATTGTCATTGTATGATTTGTCATATTTGTTATTTAAATAAGTCGCGATTTCTGAGTTGGGTTTATGTTCAAGCTTTAACTCAAGCAAGTCTTTCTACAAATCGGTTAGATTCGCGCGCTCTTCATAATATTTTAAAGTAGAAACTATGCTTGCCGCAGGCCCGTATATTTCGTAGGGGTCTTCCTCATAGGCGTCATGAAGATCAGCCCGCGCGCCAAATAAGTTTAATAAATGCTTCTCTTCTGTAAAGTCAAGTACTAAAGATGTATGTTTATCTTCCCACAGAAGATTACTTATCTCCTTTAATTCCTCATCCGTAAACATACCCGGCCGCGGATCACCGAAGATTTTCTGCGACAGCGCGCTATCTGTTTTCAGACCGAGCGGCCGCACCTGTACGTCTTCGCCGATCCATATCTTCTCCTCCATGAGCACCGGCTCAACGGCCGCAGTATGCGAAAGTATTTTATTAGAGAAGGAATCTTGATAGGTATACTACTCCGCGCGAAGCTCCACAAGCAGATGCTTCAGTTTCAGATACTTAAACTACGACAATTTGAGCGCCCGCTCATTTAAATCGATCGCTTCCTACTCGGTAAAGCGCGATAGTAACGATGCTCTGGGCGGGAGTTTGCGTCGTCCGCTCCACAATTCGTAAAAGTTTAGCATCAGTTCGATTGTGTCAATCTGGCGGAACAGCTCCTCATAAGCCGCGCGCAGCCACTCCGGCGCATCCTGGAGGGCGCGGCCGCGATCAAACACAATCCTAGGCACTCGCGCAGCAGGGGCGCGCAATGTCTTCAGCGCGCTCTCACTAAACCCCGGCAACTCCAATAACGCGTCCAAACTCTCCACGGGCGCCGCGGTCCAGCGTTTCAACTCAACATCCTTCTCCTACTACGCATTCTTTCCTTTGTCGCTTTTACCCCATAATATATAATTAGAAATCGTCTCCAACTCGTCCGCGGTTGGCGTGAATGACAGGCCCGCCAAGTACTCCTACACGAATGCTGTACGATCGGCCGCGCTTTCGAGTTGGAAATTTAAATTTAATCTGTTTTTTGCCATGTATAAAACGGCGCGTAAGGCCGCCGCGACCTTAAAATAGATTTTCTCCCCTATGGTTTTATTATACCACGGAAGGGGAGAAAAGTCAAATTTTTGTATAATTTACGGAAGGGTTGAACTTAAAATACTTTTTATATATAAAGTAAAACTAACAGACCATGAAGATGCAGCCTATGCATCATTATATTCTTTCTTCCAATGTTGATATAAAGCCTATTTAAATGCTACATCATCGCCGCCAAAACCCCAACCTTGGCCATCATCGCCGCCCTGATCATTAATACCATTCGGTAATGTAACAGAAGCATCTGTATTTGCTGTTGTACTTCCTGCAGCTTGGGCCATGCCTCTAAATATATATGACGCAGGGATATATTTTCCACTTAAATAATACATATGAATTCCTTTGCCATTATTAGTACCATAGCTCTAATAATCATCAAACATAATTTTTGCAGCGGCCGCTTTAAGTGCGTTTACAATGCTTTCTTCTAATTCACCACGTTGACCGCTACGAATGGCTCCTGCACCAGTATTATAAGCAAAAGCTAAAAAGTCTTTAGCATTACCTATAGATATACCCGCATCACTTAGAAAAGCAGGTAGTTCTTCTAAACTACCATTTTTTGTATCAGTATAATTATGATAGCCCGCGCCCATAGTATAGTTTTTTGCATTAACAAAAACGCCATATACTTTATTCATTTCGTCTGTATACATTTTCATTATAGAGCGCGCGTCATCTAAACTTTGACTATTAGTTAAATCTTCATTTAAATTTTCGGCCAATCCAGTTAAATCTATTGTTGCATCTTCAGAAAACAGCATAAACGAGTCTGTTTTAACCATATTACCTAATACATTTTCAGCATGCATCTAATATGAAAGACCATTATTACTTCCAGACATACCATTTAATGCACCAGCAACTGCGGCGAGTGCAGTTTCGGCAACAGTACCACCAATAGAAGCAGTACGTTTTGCAATAGTAAAATGCTATGCAAGTAATGTACGCCAATTAATTTTTTTACGCTACCCCGCGGCTTTGGCTTGTCTCTAACCTTCAATAGCGTCAAAAAATGAAGACACCTTTTTATAATCTACACCAACTGCTTGCCGTAAGGCGCCAAGAAATAATTCTCGTGTTCGATTATTACTGGTTAATGTATCATGTACAGCCTACCACTCTTCACCAGTACCAAATCCTTTATCTATAACAATTTGGGTGAGACGTTCAGAGGCTTTCATTGCTGCTTCATTAAAACATTTATCAAATTGTGCCATCATGTCTGTTGGAGTCATATTAGCATTAATATTACTTATTCTAGCCTAAATCATGTGATTTAATTCAGTTTCAAAATAAGAACCAAATAAAGCAGATAAATTTGGCGCCATATTGGTTTTACTCTGTTTGCTAAAAATAGCACTTAAGCGCTAATTAATTTTATCCAACTATTCTTTAGACTAAAATAAAATATTAAACTATTCGATTTTATCAGTGCCCTATCGGTCAGGGAAGAATTTATTTAAAAAAGCATCTTCTTTTGCTTCTTCTGCATCAGCGGCAGCATCAATAAATTCTTGAATTTGTTTTGTATCAAACGAAAGATTAGCAGAGGTAGGAATTAAGGCAGCAGCATTTCCGCGACGGCGTTCCCAAAAGGCATTGTTAGATTCACGTTCATAAACAACTGAATCAATACCTGGATATGGAATCGCGGCAATTGCTCTATTCTATTCTTCATGCCACGCGGCATTTGCGGCCCACCATTCTCTTGCAGAACGAGGCATACAATCACCTCCTGTTGGATCTAATATTAAGTAGAAACAAAAGTTATATAAATACATGATTTGGATTTTTGATTTCGTAAGACTTTGTTGTCAGGACACCCCGCCGCAAAAGTTACAAAACGGTTACATCCTGGAAACAACCCGGGGTCAAGTGGCTACAAAATAGTTACAAAAAGAAATTTAATTGTTCATAGTTTATTTACAATTAGTTCATAGTTTGTTTACAGTTTATTCATATTTTGGTATTGCTTTTTAGCCGTGTTTGGTATATATTATAGTCAGTTCGTGGGAAAGACTATGCATTGCTTGCGCATATACGGAGCGAACAACAAACAAACTATACTATTTTGGGGGATTGAAAAATGAACGATTATGGTTACAAGGCGATTGATTCGGGCAAGTTCGGCAAGACTTTTGAAAGAGATATGAAAGCATACTTCAATCAGAAAGCTGTCGTTGCCAAACAGGGAAAGATTGACTTTCGGCGTGATAGAAAGTGCTTTGAAGTCAAGACGGGCGCGGGCGAACTTGACGGTTTGCTGAAAAGCAAAATCAAGTATGTTATTTATGTGCCTGTTGTTGCTGAAACTGAAGCGGTAGACCGTCAGGAAGGATTCATTCTTGAAAAAAACACTTTCCTTGAAGTGCTGAACACTTGTGGTTTGATTCGGGCGAAAGTCAGAACTGACGGAAGCGAAACAGTCGCAATTCAGACTTTTTGGAACAAGAAAGAGAACAAGCCCCATGGCAAGAAATACGGACAGCTTCTTGACTTGCTGTATGAAAACAGCTTAATGACTTTGGAAGAATACTTTAGCACTGACGGCAAGTTCTAAAGCAAACAGACGGCAAGCGGTAGACAACTACCGCTTGCCGTACGGAAAAAGAAAGGCGGTAAAAATGTTGTTTGATAGCGCAAAACATAGTAACCTGTTGTATAATGCGCATGTATGCGCAAGATGTGGATACCATGCGGAAGCTGAAAAGCTGAAAGCTGAAGCTGACAAAATGCTGAAAGCCTACATTGCTTTTCTTGACAAACAAGCGGGAATTGAAAGGAGCTGAACCAATGAATATTTACACCGTCAGAACGGAAGAAATTATCCGCAAGAATAATTGGAACATGGAAGCGGATACCGAAACACTCATTGATTATGCTGATAGCATTGTAAACGGCACTATTCGCAATGCGGGACTAAAGACGGCAACAGAACTATACAAGCGTGCCGGACTTACCATTGAACTTGTCTACTACCGCTTGCACTGTCGCAAGACTCTTGCACAGATTGCGGAGTGTTTCAAACAGATTGACAGGTTGACAGCATGAACAAGAAAGAAGCGGTTTAACCGCTTCTTTTTTATTTGTTCTTATGTGTATACATGTATACACGAATACAGAATTTTTTAGACGTGCTGTTGTGTATACATGTATACATGTATACATATATTTTAGACGTGTTTCGTCTAATTTAGACGTGCCTCCCGACCACAATATATTGTGTTAGACGTCCATCGTCTAACACTACATCTTGCATTTTTCGGCAAAGTGTGCTATACTATAGACAGTTGAGAGAGGGAGTCACCGACAGATTGCCGTTTTCGACCGCCCAAGGAACCGCATCGTGTGGTGCCCGGACTTGGGCTTTGTCGAAAATTGGCAGCTGCAAAGCTGATAATGGCAGCTGAAGCTCCGTTTTTCCAAATTTGCAAGCTGTAAAAATTTGTGGTATAATTTAATTAGAAAAATAAAAAAGGAGTTGGATTTTATGGATAATCCCGCATCTTGGGCAGTTTTGTGTCTTTTGGCAATCGTTTTTGTAATTTGGTTTGCGTATAAATGTGACGCAGAAATTTCCAGAAATCGTCGAGAAAATGACGACTTTTTCTGGAAAAAAGAAAACGGTTTTCGGAAATAATCCGAAAACCGTTTTAGACGTGGTACGTCTAAATTACCATATTGACAAATCTTCTTCCATGTGGTATCATATAGACACTGAGAGGGACGGACAACGAAAAGGGTGTCGCCTCGTGGAGGTATATTATGTCTATTTATGGTATTTCTGTTGATGTTTCCCGCGGTTTCGACGTTCTGAGCGGCTCCAAGCTGCTTGCCCATTTCGGCACCTACGCCGAAGCCCGCGCGTACGCGGCTCTGGCGGCGGGCCGCTGGGTCCGTTACTGGGGAGTCAAGTGACTCCCCTTTGGATTTGTTTTTCATTTTTTCTTCCTTTCTTTTGAAAAATCGGGTCTGGTCAACCCGATTTTTCCCATAATTGCATTTAGACGTGTTACGTCTAAAAATACTTATTGACATTTTTCAAAAAAAGTAGTATATTATTACCAGAGTTAAGGGAACGGTTTGACAATGTACCTGAATGTAGCAAGGGGAGTCAGGGACGACCACTCGCAAACTACTACAGACTCTATAAAAAGATACGACGGGGCGGGCTGCCATCAGACCTCCAGATGGCGCCCGTCATTTTTTAATGCATAAATTTAGACGTGTTTCGTCTAAATAATAGTATTGACTTTTGAAAAGAAAAGTAGTATATTATAATCACAAAAGATAAAAAATAACTTTTAGGGGGTACACAAATGAACATCATTATCGTAATTGAAACCAACTATGCACTGCCTGAAGATTTCCGTGAGCGTTACATCGGCGCGCCGTGCCACTCATTTGGCGAAGCTGAAGAGCTGGTTCGTATGCACGCTTGTGAAATTGAAGAATTCGCTTCGGTTCAGCGCTATTTCGTTCACAACGGCGAACGCTGGTATCTCAGCTCAACCGAAACAGGCGAAATCTTGAGAGAATATGCAATTCAGTATATTGACTTTCAGTGATAGGGAAACAAAAGTTTCCCTATTTTTTTAAAAACTGTTTTAGACGTGTACCGTCTAAAAAAAGAACTTGCAATTTTTCCAAAAATGTGGTAGTATATACTCGCAAGGGCAAAACAAAACATAAAATTTTCCAAAAAGAGAGGTTAAAAAATGAAAACTTTCCGCAATTACATTCGTGATGAATTTGGTCTGGAAATGCCAGAAAACACCATTCCCGGAAGCTGGTTCTCGGAGCATGGTCTCCCTATGATTGTCGCCTGCACCTGCTGCGGCATGACCATGAGCAGCCCGTCCGCTATGATTGATGATGATGGAAGCTGCTACTGCGGTGGCTGTGCTGGGGAGGAGGATTAAAATGAAAGTCTTTTTAATTGATGACGTTCTCGTTAATCTGGAGCAGGTACAATATATCAATACCATTGAAACAGGTCGCAATACAACGACAATTTGGTTTCATTTTAAAACTACTGCAAAATCTGTTGCCGCAAAAGTATCCAATGACAAAGTTTCCGAAATTCTCCAAAAATGTTTTGAACTTATGAAAAAAGAGGACTAAGTCCTCTTTTTTTCTCCCAAAACTTAGACGTGGAACGTCTAAAAATAATGATTGACTTTTTTCGCAATCTGTGGTATTATACAATTGTCCCAAGGGGAAAGGGACAAACAAAAATAGGGTGATGACCGACATCGTGAGCGCATGAAGCGCAGAAAGGATACCCCAATGACGACTCGTGAGTACTTCCAGAACGTTCTTGACGCACACCTGTCCGCTGAGATGGACGCAGCTTCCGCCGAACTGATTCAGAAGCTGGATGCACGCAATGAGAAGCGCAAGAGCGCAGACAGCAAGGCAAAGCGTGAATCCGCTGACCGCCGTCTTGCTGTGTACGCTGAACTCGGTGCAAGCCCCATCTTCGCCGATACCATCGCTGAGAACACCGGGCTTTCCGTGGGTCAGGTTCGCGCCGCTCTGACCGCTCTGGTCAAGGAAGGCAAGGCGGACAAGATTTCCGTCAAGGCGGACAAGTCCAAGAAGATGGCATATACTCTCCACTTCGAGGGTTAAACCAGAACGGAAAAGGGTTACAAAATGTAACCCTTTTTCCAAAATTTTGTTTTTAGACGTGCAACGTCTAAAAATAGGTCTTGCATTTTTCCAAAAAATGTGTTATTATTAAATCACCAAATGAAAAGGAGATATTTTTATGAAATTTGTTCTTAACAAGTGCTTCGGCGGTTATTCTGTCTCTGACTTCGCCCAGAAAAAAATCGGTTCGGAGTATCGTGACCCTGACCGTGATGAAGCTGTCACCGCGAAGCTGGTTGAGCTGATTGAAAAGTACGGCTCCGAAGCAATTTCCGGCCGCAATGCCAAGCTGGAGATTATCGAAATTCCCGACACTGCCACTGATTGGGATCATTTCGAATATGACGGAATCGAAACCGTCATTTATGTAGTAGACGGACGAATCTTCTACGCATAAAATGAAAGGGGAAAATTTTCCCCTTTCTTTTTTAAAATTTTCCTTTTAGACGTGAAACGTCTAAAAAAAAAGTTGACTTTTTCTAAAATTTATGGTAATATATAGACACAGTAAGAAAGGAGATTCAAAAATGAACATTTATTTTGATATGGACGGCACTATTGCAGACTTATATGGTGTAGAGAATTGGCTTGAAGATTTGCTTCATGAAAATGTACGCCCATATAGGGAAGCTAAACCGCTTGTAAACCTGTCAAAGCTGGCGCGCCTGCTGAACAAGTTAACCGAAAACGGAAATACTGTCAATGTGATTTCTTGGGGCAGCCGTGGCGGAAGTGATGAGTATAACAAAGCTGTCGAAAAAGTAAAAATTGCTTGGCTTGAAAAACATTTAAAATCTGTAAAGTTTAATTCGATTCTGGTTCTTCCTTATGGCACTCCAAAAGAACTTTACGGCAATGGAATCCTGTTTGATGATGAAGAACACAATCGGACAGCCTGGGGCAAAGATGCATACACCGAACAAGAAATTTTTACAGTTTTGAAAAAAATGGTTACAGAAATGTAACCATTTTTCATAAAATTCATTTTTAGACGTGATTCGTCTAAAAAAAGTCTTGACAGATTGCCGAAAATATGGTATATTATAATCGTCAAAAGGAAATGATGATACACCTTTTGAACATTATTAAAAAGGAGTTTGCCCCATGAAAATTTGCGTATTTGATACTGAAACCACTTCCCTTGATTTGCCGTATTGCTATAATATCGGTTATGTTATCATTGATGCCGATAATTGGGAAGTCCTCGCCCGCCGTTCCTATGTTGTTGAACAAGTCTGGCATAATCTTCCGCTTTTCTCTTCTGCTTATTATGCAAACAAGCGTCCTCTGTATGTTGCAAGCATGAAAGCACGTAAAACAATCATGGACAAGTATGGTTATATTTGTCAAAAAATGATTCGTGATTTTCGCAATTTTGAAGTTGAAATTGCTTTTGCTTACAATTCTTTTTTTGACGAAAAAGTCTTTAATTTTAATTGTGAGTGGTACAAGTGTAATAATCCTTTTGATAATATTCCTATAAAAGATATTCGTGGTTTTGTTCATAATTTTATTGTGGATAAAAAGTATAAAAAGTATTGTGATGAACATGGACTTTATACAGATTCCGGCAATTATTCCACTACTGCCGAAGCGGTTTTCCGTTATCTGTTTGATGATGATTTTAATGAGGAGCATACCGCACTGGCAGATTCTGAAATTGAAGCAAGCATTTTGCGGGCGTGCCTTTTGAATGGTGCAAGCATTGACGGCGATTATAAAACGTTCCGTTCAATCACAAGAACACAAGAAAAGACTTTGCATGTGCGGACGGCGGAACAAACGGATTATTACTTTGAGTATTCTTTAATCCGTATTAGTAAAGACAAAACCGAAATTACACTTCGGTAACAAAGAAAGAGAAAAGGTTACAGAAATGTAACCTTTTCTCAAAAATACGATTTAGACGTGGAACGTCTAATAATAAGAATTGACTTTTTCAAAAAAATATGGTATATTATAGACACAAACAGAAAGGAGAATAAAAAATGAAAAAAATCATAAATAGTATGGCATACGGACTTGGAAAATGTTTCGCACTTTATTGTTTCTTCGCAATTCCTATGATTTGGGCATGGTTTCCACTTATTGCTATTGAACACTATCTGAGCAAGAAAGGAGATTAAAAAAATGTTAGTACTTTTTGAAAAAACTGTTCTTTATACTGTAGATACCTCTATCTTGACCGAATATTTTGATTTTGAAAATGTGAAAGAAACTGAAGAACTTTCTGAAGAAACTCTTGCTGATTTATTCTCTGAAATTCCAGAAACTGAACTTATTGATTATTGTGATGATGTGGGTGAAGTAAAAATTATTCATAAATAAAAGGGGACTAACTTCCCCTTTTGTTTTATACTTAGACGTACCACGTCTAAAAAAATAGTTGACAAAATCAGAAAATTGTGGTATATTATAATCACAAAAGAAAAGAAAGAAGGTTGATTTCATGAAACTTGCTCTCGCAAATCTCGTCCGTGAATACTTCACTCGTCTGCTTTTCGTCACTCTTGAAGAAAAAGGCGAAGATGTCGGCATGATTACCTCTAACAGCTTCAATTTTCCGGCTGTTTATGACGGCGAAGAGTGCTTTGTGGAAGTTGTGGTAAAAGTCGTCAAAAAAGACGCTGACGAATGCTACCAGGAGCGCGCCGACTATATCGCAAAGTGCGAAGAAAAGAAGGCAAAGGCGGCGGAACGTGAAAAAGCCGCCGCAGAGAAGAAAGCAAAGGCGGAAGCCAAAGCCGCCGAAAAGGCGAAAAAGGAAGCGGAGTAATCCGCTTCTTTTTTTAAAAGATGAGTTAGACGTGTAACGTCTAATTTTAACTATTGACAATAACAAAAAATCGTGGTATATTATAATCACAAAAGGGAAATGAAAAGTAGAAATCCTAAGTTGACTGAGGGCGCGCTTAAGTCAGAACTGGCTTCCCAGTACTTTCCCTTTTGAAAATAAAAAGGAAGCAAACCCGATAGGCGGTAAGTCCGGCACTACTAACGAATGTTCAGCAAGCCGCAGTAAGTCCCTATCCACTGCTTCCTTTTTATTTTTCTTTCATTTAGACGTGCAACGTCTAAAATACTTCTTGACAACTTCCGCTTTTTATGATATATTATAGATGCAATCAAGAGGGAAGCCGAACTTGATTGACACTAAATAAAAGAGGTATGAACCATGAAAATCGATCGCCGCCGCAATTACTATCTTACTATTGACACCGAAACCGCTAATGGACTTGATGACCCCATGATGTACGATCTGGGCGGCTGTGTCCATGACAAGCAGGGCAACGTTTACGAAACGTTCAGCTTCATTATCTACGACATCTTCTGCGCCGACCGCGCCCTGTTTGACACCGCTTACTATGCTGAGAAGCGCCCCATGTATGAGCAGCAGATTGCTGCAGGGCAGCGCAAGATTGTTTCCATCTACACTGCGCGCCGCCACGTTGCTGACCTGTGCGACAAGTACAACGTGAAAGCAATCATCGCCCACAATGCACGCTTTGACTACCGCTCAACCAACTACACCCTGCGCTATGTGACCAAGAGCAAGAGCCGCTTCTTTCTTCCCTACGGTGTACCGATGTGGGACACACTCAAAATGGCACAGGACACCATCTGCAAACAGAAGACCTACATCCGCTTCTGTGAGCGCAACGGATACATCAAGCAGAACGGACAGCCAAGAGCGACCGCAGAAATCCTCTACAGATACATCAGCGGCGACAATGAATTCATCGAAGACCACACGGGTCTGGAAGATGTACTGATTGAGAAAGAGATTTTCGCCAAGTGCATGGCACAGCATAAGAAAATGAGAAAAAATGTGTGGGGTTAATCCCCACCATTTTTTTGAAGACGGTTTAGACGTGAAACGTCTAAAAAGAAAGTTGACAAATCGAAAAATTTATGGTATATTATAATCACAAAGAGGGAGGGGTACTAAGTATCAACTCGATGATTGTGGTAGCAATCACAAAGGTTTTCAAAGGTGTTCTACCAATATCCGCCGAAAACAGACAGAACTCCCTCTTATATATGGGGATGGGGTTGCTCGGAAAAGCAACGCAGGCGTAGTGCAAATCTATACTGTGGCGGTCGCCGCTAAGTGGGTTCGACTCCCACCATCTCCACCACAAATTAAAAACAAAGAAAGGAGATTAAACAATGGAAGAAAAAATTTTAAAGTTCTTAGAAGCATGGAATGAAATCAAAAATCAGAATATCGAAATCACTTTTGAAGATGGGCAAACCTATTTGATAGAAGATAATATTGAAATTGTTTGGAATACAAACAATAAATCTTATTGTTACAATCCATAAAAACAACAGGACTTTCGCACTTTACTGTGCGAAAGTTTTCTTTTTACCCAGATTTAGACGTTATACGTCTAAATTTTATTTTTGTCAAATTTTGTTGCCGAATTGTTACAATTCTTTTTCCAAAATGTAAATCTTTTAGGTTTACATAACATTGTGAAATTTTTAACGAGCCGCCAGATTATGTCAACCATCTTGCTGCTGTCTGCCCAGAAGCCGCGCGCCCGCGCGTGTCAAATTTTAAGCAGCTGCGAAGCTGCATCCAGGAGCTAGACAGCTGGGAGCTGGGAAAGCTGTCAAATTTTTATGCAGCTGGAAAATGCAGCTGACAAATTGCACAAAAAATCCCTATTTCAGCTGCAAAAATTTTGCTATTTTAACCATAGTAAAAACTATTGACAAATTTAAAATTTTATGATATAATATTTATAGAAAATAAAGAAAAGGAGTTGTTCCCATGAACCAGAAAAACATCACTGACCAGCTTCGCAACCGTTTTACCGCTGACCTCGCCGAATTCCTGGCCGCAAAGTACGACGTGGATGTTTGCCAGACCGCGGCGGGCACCATTATGATTCCCGCGGTTGACTGCGCTGGTGACGACCGCTGGGTCAAGTTCAGCGTCATCATCCCCAAGGACGCGGACGAGTCTAACGGCAACGACGGCTACAGCCTCGCGCGCGAGTACGAGCTGAAGCTGCAGGCTGCGGCGGAGCGCAAGGCCGCGGCGGAGAAGAAGGCTGAGGAGCGCGCAGCTAAGGCTGCGGCTCGTGCGGCCAAGGCCAAGGCTGAGTGAGCGGTAAAACCGCTCACATCGCGGCCGTGTCAAATTTTTTCAGCAAAAATTATCAAGCTAATAAAGTTTGATAATTTTAAAAATTCATGTTATAATATATATAGAAAGTGAGAGAGAAAGAAAACATAAACTCTCTCGTTGGACGGTGACCAACACCGCTCCGTAAAAATAATTTAATTTCGGGTCGTGACCTACCACGAGAAAGAGGTAAATCCTATGACGAATCGTGAGTTCTATCAGTCTATTGCCGCACTTGACAACATCCCCTCCGAGCTGGCTGAGTTTGCCGCTGACGCCATTGCCAAGCTGGACGCCACCAATGAAAAGCGGAAGATCGCCGCAGCTGAGAAGGCCGCTGTGAAGCAGGCCGAGAAAGCCCCCATCCGCGAAGCCCTGTTCGCCGCTATGAGCGAGACCCCGATGACCGCCACCGAGCTGATTGCCGCGGCTGGCCTGGACATCAAGCCCGCTTCCGTCCCGTCCCTTCTGCGCCCCTTCGTCGATGAAGGCGCGGTGCTGAAAGTTGACGTGAAGGTCGCCGGCAAAGGCACCCAGCGTGGCTACGTGAAAGGCTAAGCCTTAAAAATAAAGAGAGCTGAGAGAAATCTCAGCTCTTTTTTTTATATCTTGCACAGCTGCAGGCGCAGCTGTCAAATTTTTGCTGTAAAATTTTCCGTTTTTTGCAAAATTTTCTGCAATTTTCTGGGATTTTTCTGGAAAATATGGCGTTTTTCCAATTTTTTTTCATAAAATTTGCGATTTGTGAAATTTTGTGGCCAGGGACATCTTACTTTTCGCCCATTTTGTCACAAAAAGCTGCATTTTTTGGAAAATTTCGAACTTTTTTATATAGAAAAACACACAAAAACGCCACATTTTCCTTATTTTTATGTACCGCTAATGGGGGACCGACGTTCGGGACAAAAGCGCGGTATTTATACATTATAATTTATACGTACAGCCTCTACCCAACGTGTCCCACGCACGCGCCAAGCTCGGCTGAGTCCTGCCTTTATATAGTATATTATACTTATACGTTTTTCCGCTGCGGTTTTCACCTTTCACGTTTGACCGCTGCGGCTGTTCTGTCCCCGCTCTCCCGTTCCTGCTGTCCTGTGTATTTTCTACAAAATCTTTCATGCCCTTCTCCCTCTGCCCTTTGCACGCTGCCCGCTTATCCTATATATGTATAAGTTTTTATGTATATTATATATGTACATTATATATGTACATGTTTTCCGTACAGGGCGCGCGCGGGGTGCGGTTTATTTGTATACGCTGTTCTGTTTATGCTGCTCCGCTGTGGTTTCCCGTCGTGCGCTCCGCGTATTCCGTTCTGCGTTATGCGCGCTGCGCATACTTGAACTAGACACGCTCCGCTTTTCTGGTGAAAGGGGAAAGATGGTGGGTAAATTAATAATATATGAACATTTTCTACATCTTTTACTTTAATGTAGATTTTCCTACCCTATGATTTCACAATTTTGGAGAAAATTTAACTGAGAAATTTTCAGAAAATTTAAAAGGAGAGAAGCATTAACACTTCTCTCCATCTTCGTTAGTCCGCATATGGCGGCCGCTCGATATCCAGGGCATACACCCGATAACGCGCTTCCTTACGCAGGTCATAAGCCCTTGTAAAGTAATCGCAAGCCTCATTAAACTCCTTCTCAGCTTGCGCCAAAGCTATGCGCGCCTTCCTATATCTTTCAGTCGCGCGCTTCCATCGTAGGTTAGCTATCTTGGCATTACAGCGCGCGGCCGCTAAAGCCATACCGAACTCTTCATTATATTCATCATCAGGATGGCATTTAGCATGACCCCAAACCCAATTTCCGGCGAATCGCGCGCCAGCTGAAACCAAATTATTTGATGTGACATATGTATATTTTTCTTTGATTCTCGGTTTCTTCATCATACACCTTCCTGTTTGTTTATTATGGCAGGGGTGCTCAGTTACGCTCTGAGGCTTCCTGATTTAGAGTCAGGCGGGCTACTATTACTCCACACCCCATTATTTAATCTCAATGGGCAACCAGTCAAAACTTTCCACAATGGCGTAGTCTGCGTCGATACCATGCTTCCGTGCGTATTGCATCACAGATTTTGTAGAAAATACTACGCCAAGAGCTGCGTCAATAATATGTTCATGAAACGCAATCCCTTTATGGTACTTTGGAATCCGCGGCGAAGGACGCAAATAAATTACCTGCATTGGCGCTTCATAATAAATTGGAACATCCTTAAAGAGATTCATAACTACGCTCCTTACCCATCTTATACTTATATTATATCACAATTTTTCAAAAAAATCAAATTTGATAGAAAGGAGTAACAGAATATCTGTTACTCCTTTTCCTCATATATAATTATATTGTTAGTCCTCAAATCCCGTAACACGAACTTTACCCAACCCATCGATTTCATAAAATTCGTCGAGTTGTGTAAGGGCATCTTTAATATAATCAGTTGATTCTTTGCCGTTCAGATTGTGAAGAAACGCTTGACGCAGAACAGCGAATGCGTTATCTTTATTACGAAAAAAGAAGGTATCACCGTCGTAGAAAATAACTTCGTAGAATTCATTCATTACTTTCACTTTCCTCATATTTAATTTCTGGATGTTTTCTCTGCCATTCCCACAGATCGCACTCATAACCTGCGCGATTGATAAAGATGACATCATTGCGGTTAGCATAGCCGCTATCGCACCAAACCCAATTTACAATCCATAAGTTCTCTTCCTGGGTTATCATAACAGCATTGCCATTCTTTATAAGAATCTTTTGTATAGCCACAGCATCTTCAAAAGAATGGACAACTATACCATCCTGCTCTAATGGTTTGTCAATAAACATTTTAATTCTCCTTTATAAAGAAAAATACGAAGATTGCTCTCCGTATTTTCTGGATTACTTAGGCGCGCTTGTAACCAACAAGCTTGCCCTTCTCGCCCTTGTACTCGCCCTTGACGACGGTGCCGGCGGCAACCATCTTGTTGAGCAGGACAGAAGCCTTGGAGGGGGAAACATCCAGCGCTTCAGCGAATACGGCGCGACCCTGGAACTCGTCGGTGAGCACATCGCCGATGGCTTCCATCAGCTTCGCATCGTACTCGGCAGCAGCAATCTGCTTGGGGGTGGGCTTGCGCTCGGCGTTGCGGCGCTTCTCGTTCTGCGCGTCCAGCTTAGCAAGCAGCTCGCCGGCTTTAGCAACGGTCTCTTCGGTGATTTCTCCATTGAAAACAGAGGTGTAGAACTCGCGGTTAGTCATGATATTTTCCTTTCTGCACTCTTGGTGCTAACGGCGTCGGTCGCCACCCTATTAATTTTATTTGAAGCTGGGAGGTTTCCCTTCCCTCACTTTCTATATATATTATACTATAAATTTTCAGATTTATCAAGTATTCACTTTAAAATTTTCTGATTTAATAACTGTCATAGAATTCAACACAGATACAACCGTCTTCGAATAACGATGGATAATTACGCATAAGATAAATAACCCATTCGAGAGTAAGCAAGCTGCAATCAAGATTATCACGCATCTCTTTATAAGTCCAGATACTATCGCCGCTATCCCAAGTACGCTTATTATTGAGATGATTGAGAACATGCCAGATATTTTTTACATCACCAATATCCAGCCTATCTTTACTCACATCCTCACCCAAATTTGCGCCCAGTGCCATACCAATCCCATGCCGGATATTCCAGCATTTGCGCCAGTAGCATAACTCATATTCGAAAGTATAGTTTTTATCATACGAGCTACAAATAGATTTACTTACCCGTACCAACTCGCATGGTACTTCAATAGGAATCTTACTTCTCATTGTAATTCCATTATCAAGACCCATTTCAATTCTCCTTTCATTAATTTCTAAATCCACTCGCATCCAAGATTACAGGACAGCCAGACATATCATAACCATAGTTCATGCTATGCATATCTGTCAAAATACCTACGCGGTTTTCATCATCCCAGTTGACGAAATTTATCCAAAAGTCTTCGCCATACACTTCCACGATAGTTGCGCGCCACTCAGCATTCCCGCTTTGATAGCGGTAAGTCATGTTCTCAGCTGTATCGCGCGAGTTCTGCGAAAGACCAACGGGATGAAATGCGCGCGAAGTCCGAACTTTCTCCTGAATGTAGAAGCGGATACCATCCTGGCACATGAGAAACTCTGTGTGAGGAAACAGCCAGCCAAAACCAGCCTTATTAGCCTTCTCAATCGCGAGCATCTCATCCCAGCAATAATCGGTCTGGTCGGGCGCATGCGCGCCTGTAAAGTAATCAAAGCTGGGATTCTCCCAATCGTAGTCTTCTTCATCATCATCCCATTCATACTCATACATTCCATTGAACGGGATTTTAATAACGAAGTCTTCATTCTCTGGGATAATAACCATCTTGGATACGCCATTGTCGATATGAAAGTCGCCAGAATAGTTCTTGCTGACTTCATAATCAACCCAATCGGAGTCAAATGTATCGTCAGACGAGTTTACACCAAGCTGCGGAGGAAGGTGAATACCAACAACAATCATCTTCGCCACTTCGTAGTCATGTGCAGTAAACATATTCATTTGGCTCCTTTCTCATTTTCTATAAATATTATATCATGAATTTATAGAAAAATCAAAATAGTAACAAAAAAGTGACAGAATGTCTGTCACTTTTAAAAGTTATTTTCGTGTTCAATCATGTCGCAATTGGACTTCTCACCAAGCCAGATTACATTACCATCGCCGACTTCTCTCAGCGTCATCTCCCACACAGGGCCGCTTTCTTTCAAAACCTTCGCAACAGCTTCGGTGTAACCATCTGCTACTACCGCAAAGTAACAGGTCTCACCATCTAATTCCGCCATGTTGGCATGACCTACATAAATCATTAGTCATCCTCCTTTCGTGGATAGTCATTGAATTTATTGCCGATAAAACTTACTTGACCTGCAGCATTGATATGCCACAAATCCTATGGGGATAACTTACCATTTACATACTTACGAATATATACGTCGCCTGCGCCCATGCCTT
>Ga0265301_10001845_pt1 | contig 26326 bp, 15 predicted proteins | sample AusTroGonzalo_MG_2_FD_193488 | JGI IMG/M metagenome (GOLD analysis project Ga0265301, IMG submission 193488) | Bovine rumen microbial communities from tropical cattle in Woodstock, Queensland, Australia - Gonzalo_04 | ecosystem: Host-associated > Mammals > Digestive system > Stomach > Rumen ... | reverse complement strand
CCGAAATCACCACCGTAGAACACACTGTCGTTGCGTATGATTCCCTGGTCCACCCAGTCCCAGATAAAACCACCCAACATACGGGGGTGACTGTTGATTTCATCCCAATATTCCCTGAAGTTACCGAGGGCATTGCCCATCGCATGGGCATATTCACTGGTAAGCACAGGGCGTGGTCCACCATCGGAGCCAACCCATGTGCAACGGTCGCCCTCGCGTTGAGCAATTTCTAAGAGCCGTTCCCAGCGGGCATTTTCCGCCCGTTCCTCGTCGCTGTCCTCGGGGATGCCTGGATTCAGGTATTCCTCCATTACACGGGGATAGAAACGACTGATCACATCGACCGTCGAGGGATCAGGATTGCCTTGTGCACCCTCGTAATGGACGGGGCGTGTAGGGTCGAACTCGTGTAACCAGGCTGACATGGCGGCATGGTTGGGTCCGTAGCCACTCTCGTTGCCGAGACTCCAGAAAATGATGCTCGGATGGTTCTTGTCGCGTTCTGCCATGCGGATACAGCGGTCCATGAAGGCATCAGCCCAGTCGGGTGTCGAGGCGAGGGTGCCACGTAGACCGTGTGTCTCACAATCGGCTTCGTCCATGACATACATACCTATCGAGTCGCAGAGTTCGTACCAGCGGGGACAGTTGGGATAGTGAGCCAGGCGCACGGCATTGATGTTGGCGGCCTTCATCAGTCGCAGGTCCTGAAGCATGCGTTCCTCTGTCATCACACGGGCTGTATAGGGGTCGTGCTCATGACGGTTGACACCATGGATTTTGATGGGATGGCCGTTGATAAGCAGTTGACCACCTCGGATAGAGATCGAACGGAAACCGACACGCTGCGTGACTTGTTCGACGATGTGTCCTTGGGCGTCGCAGAGTTGCAGACAAAGGGTGTAGAGATAGGGAGATTCAACACTCCATAACTTGGGTTGGTTGACCTTCATCTCCATGCGGGCAAATTTGCGGTGGCCGCGCTGGGGATACCACTCATTCATTCGGGCGGCCTTGTGGTCAAGGTCGAGTGTCTCGTCTGTCGCGATGGTATCGCAACAAACAGAACGGTCACCGTCGAGGAGGGTCGCCACGAGGTGATAGCCCTCGCCCGTTGCACCATTATAGACGGAGAACTGCGGGTTGATCTGGAGCACACCGTCCATCGAGGCCCTTACGGCCACGTCACGAAGACGGACATCAGGGGTATGATAGAGCAGCACGTCGCGGTGGATGCCGCCGAAGCGCCAGAAATCCTGGTCTTCAAGGTAAGAGCCGTCGGAGTATTTATAGACTTCGATGGCAATCTCATTGCGACCGGGCTTTAGAAATGTCGTGACATTGAACTCAGAAGGCTCCATCGATCCTTGAGAGTAACCCACACGCTGACCGTTGACCCAGACATAGAAAGCCGACATCACACCTTCGAAACGTAGGAAGGTCTGGTCGTCCATCCATCCATCAGGCAGCATAAAGGTACGCTTATATTGTCCTGTTGGGTTGCGCTCTTCGTAGGCGGTATAGGTCCTCTTTGGCTCTTTCGTTACGTAGGGCGGATCGATTTTGAAGGTATAGCCAGCGGAGGCATAGATGGGGGTGCCGTATTGGTGGGTTTGGTTGACTTCCCAATTGGCAGGAACGGGGAAATCTGCCCAACTGGAACAGTTGTAGTCTGTTTGGTAGAAATCCAAGACCCTTTCCTCAGGGGTCTTCGTCCAGCGGAACTTCCAGATGCCATTGAGCGACAACTGACGGTCGCCCTTTTGTTGGGCGTAGGGTATGAAGTAGGCTCTCGCCGGTTCGCGGTTGATCTGGAGCACATGATTGTTTTCCCAATCTCTGTCTTGGGCTGTGGAGGTCAGAACTGTGACCAACAGACTTATCAGGGCTATGATGGACTTCTTCATTGTATCTCGATATCTTTGAATTCTATGTCTTGTGCTTCAATCTTTAGCGTATAGGTACCGGCATTAATCTGTGTGCCGGTGGTGGTACTGAGCATCTTGAATTTATTCGGCGTCGTGGGAAAAGAAATCTCCTTGTCGACGAGTACGATGCGTTTCGAGTCGGTGATGGTCATCCGGGCCTTAACGGGAGCACCAGTGGTGTTCTTATAGCGGAAACGGAGCGCGTATTCCTGACCCAGACCAGGTTTGATGATGAAAGTCACAGGCTGGCCCTTTTTTGTCTTTTGAGGTTCATAGACGGTAGCCGGACGGGTCTCGAAATCCTGAGGCAGTTCGGAGACTGGAAGTTTGGCAATGGTGTCTGTGTCGAAGGCCTGCCAGGCAATTGGTCCTGTTTGTCGCTGTGCCTCAGCAACAGACTGAACCGAGGCAATGGCAATAGCCGAGATAATGGCCTGCCCAGCCTTGACCTCGGGGAAGGAGATGCGCAGATGACCATCCTGAGCGCGGGCTGTGACGACACGCTTCATGGCACCAAGATAACCGGCTTCTGCCCATAGGTCGAGATCATCGATGACTGTCTCACCATTCACGGCGACATCGAAGATGCGAAGCCCTTCGTAGTCATCGGAGATATCGCCGTCTTTTCCGTGCCAGGGTTCGGCGAAGTAAAGTTCGATGCGATATTCACCATCAGGCAAAAGGAAGTCGTACCACAAACGATGACGTCCGAAACGGAAGAACTGGAAGAGTTCGTCGCTGTTGGTTCCCCGGATGTCATTATGAATATGACGCTGCGAGGCCTGATAGGGATGCAGTCCGAAGTCCTGTCCCCAGGAGTGGCTGTAAAGGGTGTCATCAGCGAGCCATTGTTGTCCGAATTCATCGGTATAAGCATCGCTGCCGCAGTTGATACGGTAGAGGTAATGGTAACCTTTGGCACCTTTCACGAGGTTGATGTTGCGATCGGCAGCAGTTTTGTTTGTTGCCATGTCATGACGACTTACTGAACCATCGAGTTGGCGATACATGTAATAGGCAGGTGTGGGTTCTTCCCAGATTGTAGAAAGTCCCTTGTAGTTGATAGGGCCGATTTTGTCGATGCGTCGTAAAGCACCGTCGGGTTGTGTACGTCCAGGATTGTCGTGCGAGGTGAAAAGCCATTGGAAATGGCCGCAAACGCCTTGTGTCGTAGTGTCTGTAAATGCCTGCTGTGCCAGACGGGCCTTCAGGCTGAGGAGTTCGGTAAACGACTCCTCGCTATACTTCTCATTGCCATGTAGATCGATGGTGCGCCAGGCGCCGTATTCGCCATTCAGTAGTTGGTCATCGCGCAGTAGTTCATTGTCGTAGTTCCTGGCATCACCGCCGTATGTGCCGCTCCAGTTCTGGATCACATTCCAGTCGGTTCCATCGCCCCCGTTACAAGTCGTGATTAGGCGCATCGTCGAAGCGGTAGGATCGAGATTGCGGATGATGTCGGAACACTCCTCTGCAAAATCCTTGGGCAGAACACTCTCGTTCTGCAACCCCCAGAGAATGACAGAGGGAGAGTTACGACGCTCTTTGATCCAGCGTACTAACAGTCGTTTGAAGTTCTCACGGAACTGCGGGGTGTCGTACCAGATATGGGCCGAAAACTGGCTCCAGAAGAGCAGGCCTTGTTCGTCGAGCAGTTGCTGATAATAGAGGTTATGAGGCTGGTGGGCCTCGCGGAAAGCATTGAAACCAGCGTTTCTGATTTGTTTGATACGGGAGGCTATCTGTTCGTGGGTGAAGGCGTGGCTGTTGCCTAAAAGATGCTCGTATTCGCAGGTGCCATTGATGAAGGTGGCTATACCATTCAGGTAGAAACGATGATCAGGGGATCCGAAGCGGGGCCAGGTGATGGAACGGATGCCAAAGGGTGTTGCGAGGTCATCGGTAGTCTTGCCGTCGCGTTTAATTATAGTAGAAAGGTTGTAGAGATAGGGATCTGTGGTACTCCAACGATGGGCATCAGTGATGGCAGATGACTGACGGATGACCTTTGTCTCTCCAGATGCGAGGGTAACAGGCTCTGCCAGACGGAACACCTGTTTGCCACTGGCAAGAGTAAACTTATTTATGAGTTCAACGGTCTGGTGAGTCTTGGTATAGTTCTTGATTTCAGTCTCGATGAAGACGGAATCACAGGTTTGATTATTCCAGATATGCACACCGAAAGGCTCAATCCGTATCTCATCGGTTTCTATTAGTGACACTGGTCGGAAAATACCGAAGGGCTGTGATCCCTCAGAGAACCCATATTCTGACGAACAACCGCCACAGACCCAAGGCGATTCTGTCTGCATGGCAGGGTGATCAACGACGATGTGTAGGGTATTCTTGCCTGTATTCAGCGCCTCTGTGATATCGAGGGTGAAGACGGTGCGGCCAATCAGTTCCTTGGGATATTCGGTGTCATTGAGGGTGATGGTGGCATAGGTTCCGACACCTTCCAATTGGAGAAAGTAGCGTTTGTCTTTCTGGGGTTGGGCTGTGAAAGTCTTTTGATAAATGGCAGAACCGTGCAGGTTACCGTGGCGCAGTTGACGGTAACCGTAATAGTCGTCAAAATTATGAGGTACATTGACTTTCATCGGGATGGTATCGTGACCAGCAAGACAATGGGCCGTCCAATTCTCGTTGAGAGAAATCGTCTTCCTGCGGCCTTTGGGTTCCGGTACAGGGAAGCGGACACTGCTGCGCCCCATGGGCGTGCTAGTGGCGAGGGCGATGCCCCGTTGACCATCGTTGTTTACGGCACAATAGAAATGATAAACCACGCCATTGTGCTTCAACACATAACTCTTGTGGGCGAACATCTCATCATAGGGCTTCGTAGGCCAGATAAGATCCTCGCCCTCCCAGCGCTGCCAATGAATCAGATCGCGACTCACGGCAAAGGTGTTGAAGGCATTATAGGGACGTGAGGGATCGTAGGCCATGAAATAGAACATCACGTAGAGATCGTCCATCTTAGTAATCTGGGCATCGCCTGTGATGATACCGCTTATCTCGTTGGCGAAGATGGGATTATCCGGGTAGCGTTTCCATTTCTTTAAGTCGTTGGAGAGGGCGATACCGATACGCTCGGCTTTCAGATTGTTGGCAGGGTTGATACCACCGGCGTTATAGAACATTACAAACCTCTTGCCCAATGTCTTCTGCGGATCATCGTAGATCGTGCTTTTATACTGCACAAGTTTTTCCCACCATTGTGCCGACTTGTCGTTGATACTCAGGAGAGGCTTGTCTGAAGACTGCCATTCGTGGGCTTTGGTGATATTGTCTTCTGTCCATGCCAAGCCTATGTTCAACGGCTCTTTTACGGCTTCATAACCCGTGCCATGTCCGCCGATGTAGGTCATCCAGTGACGGCCTTGATGCGTGCCGATGTGATAGTCACCATTCCAGGTCCAGTCGATAAGGGCGGGGAAACCACCCCGTTGGTTCATGTCCCATCCGTCGTCCATATAACTGAGCAGTCGTCCTAATGTCTTCCAACTCAGAAGGTCTTCACTTTCTGCGAGCCAGGTCTCGTAGCCGCGTCCGTCAGTACCGTCCTTGCCGTTATAAACCACATAGGTCATATACCATTTGCCGTTTTCCTGAAACACGGTCGGACAGTCGATCTTGTGGTAATTATCCGTAGGCGCGACCACCATCCCGTATTTATAGGGTGTCTTCACCTCCTCATAAATCTGCTGCATCGTCTGCTTATCTATGCACAACGCATATTGCATTATGCAAAGTAATAGGGTGGTCAGGGATAATCGTTTCAGTGTCATATTAATGGTATCTTATTTAAATAACCAGTCCACTTCGTCACCAGCCCCTTGGAGTCCTACATCGCGTGATTTGATATCGTCAGCCGTGAAGCCCGCAATCATGATAATACCTTTGGGCAGGTTGATGGTATGATGGCCTGCTGGGAAGTGGTAGGCATGGATATGCACGGGAGGCATCTGGATGATGCTGATAGCATTCGTGAGGATGGGCTCTGCCTGACCGTATTCGTTGCCAGTGGCATCTACCTCGAGTTTAGGGGCTTTGGCCCATTTGGGGTCATCGTCCTGGAAGAAACCCACGAGCATCTTCACAGGTTTGTCTGTGTCGAAAGTGACTGACGTGCCGATGATACGGGTGGTATCACGGTTGAGCACAAGGGCTTTCATACCGGCAAGTTCTGGAGCCAGACTGTCAACGGGCGTGTCTGCACGGTTCTCGAAGAGAATGGCATCCTTTTTGAGGGATGTAGTGGTTACCTGTGTCAGTGAGACCTCCGCAGGCTTGGCAGGTAGGATAAGAACATCGGCCTGGGCTTTCGGATGCTTGAGTTTCTCTATGTTTGCCTTGAGAGCCTCCAGTTCTGCCTCGTAGACAGGCAGCATCTCGCTCCAGGTCTTGAAGTTGCCATTGTCACCACCTACGGGGATGCGGCGCTGTGATGTCTGCATCGAGTTGGCATAGAGATAGATGCTGTCGGTCTTGTTACATAGGATACGCCATTGTTTCAGACTCTTCTCCAGCAGAGGCACGGCGGCGTCAAGGTACTGGATGTCCTTCGTCCATTTATAGCGCAGCACCTGTTCAGCGGCCATCACCTTCCAGCGGAACGATATAGCGAACTTATTGTAGCACCAGAAATCCTGCCACACCCGTTGCCACTCATCGGCATGACGGGTGGGTTTCTCCTTCATGGCTCTCTTCATATTCTCTATGGCATTTGCACTAAGCCGCACACAATTGTTGACAACATTTGGGGGCAGTTCGCCCACGTGTTTTTCGCCCTTGATTTCTTTCTCTACATATTCAATGAGTTTCTCGCCTTGCGGTCCACAACTTTCATAGAATCCCGGATAGATATTGAATTTATAAGGATTCACCAACTGTGCCATTGTCATACCCAGCAGTAGTGTCTGACGGTTGCCTTCGGTGATGCCGAAACGACGCAACAGCATGGGGGCGATTTCTCCGACATCATTGTAGGCATTGAGAAGACAAGCTGCGGCGCCCTCGCTGATGCCGTAGTAGTCGGAGAGGGTGTATAGCCAGTAGTCGTCGTCCTCGTCATCTTCCCAATGATGATGTTCACTCCAGGCGTAGCGTCCCCAGGCCTTATACCACATCCAGTCGCGGTCTATCTGCAGAAGTCTTTCACCGTTGGGCAGTTTGTCTGCCGTATACGGCCAATCCCAATACGAGGCCTGCGGATAGAGATGCAGCCCCTTGGCGTGATGGGTGACACGCATAGCGTGGATGGCATTCCAGATGAAACTGGGACTGCTCCAGCGCCAAGGTTCAAGGTTGGCGAGGATATGTACATTGTCGATATGCACGGGTGCTGCATCGGCCAGTTGGCGATGCGTCTCGCCCCAAGGCCCGCCAGGATTGTAGGTGGTGAGACTCTCACCTGTATACTTCGACATGGTGTAGATATTCGGATAGAGGGGCAGACTTTCTTTTAGCACTAACGGCCCGTCGGTGTCGTGCGAACGCAGCACTACAGGTGGTATGTCTTTGCGCCCGCTGGCGGCGAGTCCGTCCTTAATGCCCGGAATGATTGTTTCCTTCATCCATTTTACATCATCCTCGATGGTGGCCATGGCCTCACCGAGACAAACGAGCAGGCCCACGTTGGGATACTTCTCGATGAAGGCCGCAATGCTTTTGCGTGTATAATCGGCGATGAGCGGCGTGATGGGGCGGTTGCGGTCTTGTGTCTTTAATCCGTAATGGTCGGCAAAGGGTTTGCTCAGGATAATGTTATAGAACATCTGTATCACCCAGATACCCCGACGGTCGGCCTCGCGTGTCAGGAATGAGAACATTTCCTCATTCTTACGGAAGGTCTCATCATCAACCTCCACAGCGAACGGGTAATCCTTCAGTCGCACGAGCGAGGCGAAGGGGTGGCCATTCCAGAGGTAGAGCGAATTGAATTTGTTTTCCACCATCATATCGAGGTAACGTATCCACAGTTCTTTGTCGTAGAACCAGGGGAAGTTTTCTGGTGTATAGGGATATTCATAGACAGTATGCCCCGGCAGGTAAGTGGTTTTCTGGAGTCCGATACAGGTGCCGCGCATCGACATCTGTGGCCATTCGTTGATGTCGTATTGGGAGATGCGGCGGCTGAGGAGACGATCGGCCACTTCTACAGCACCATAGATAACCCCCGAAGGATCATATCCCTCGATGGTGATATGGCGGCTATTAAGTCTCGTGATGTTATAGCCTTGGGTATCGGGCGTGAGATTATCATTCTTGGTTCTGATCGTGAGCGTTATCGTATAGTCGTCGAACGCTTTGCCTGCAAGTTTCTTCTGCAGGTATTCAACGGCATATTTCTCGCGTTCAGTGGCGTTGTCGCGGGTTTTGATGGTGAGTCCGCGAGCCGCCATCGTCGCCACCATGACCAAGGTGATGCAAAGTAGTATCGTTCGTTTCATATTCTGTCGTTGTCGTTTTAATCGTCTGTTTGGACGGTCACCTCTTTCCCTGCGGGGATGTCAATCTGTCGCCCACCGATGATAAGGGTTCCGTGCCCACCATCGCTGTGGACGGTAATCTGCTGCCGATCCATCTTGATGGAAATCCTGCCGAATGGTGTCGGTACATCGCCCTCTATCCATGCCAGTCCACCGAGGGTTGGACGTATCTCGTAGGCCCCGTAACCTGGTTGGGTAGGCTTCACGCCGAGGAAGTATTTGCCCAGGATATAGATGGGTGAGGCACCCCAGGCATGACAGAGCGATTTGCCGTATGGCCGACCATACATCGCCAGATGCTGGATGCCTTTTTCCGATGGTACGTATTTCTCCCAGAACGAGGTGGCACCTTCGCGTAGCATACCGCCCCAATAGGCTTTCATCTCAGGCAGCACCGTCGACTGCTGTCCCATCATGCAAAGGGCCTCCAGTTCGTAGAATCGCATATAGGGAGTGGTGATGGGATCAACAGAAGGATTGAGCATCACATGCTGCATAATCTGCGCACGTTCATTCTCATCCGATAGGCCATAGATGATGGCAAACATATTGGGGAATTTGGTAATCTGTTTGTTGATTTCCCCGTTTTCGATGGCATGAAGATAGGCATGCGCGTCTTTGTCCCAGAACAGTTCCTTGATCTGGGCCTTCAGCCGTTCGGCAAGCGTTCGGTATTTATAGGCACTTAGTTCGTCAGAAAGCACTTCTGCACATCGTTGCATCGTTTCGAGAGCCTTGGCAAAGAGAATCTGCTCAAAGGCAAGGATGCCGCGCTTGTGCATGGGGAAGTCCACCCAGTCCACGAAAATCCAATCGTCAGGCTTGCCCTCGGCCATGCCTGCTTCATTGGTTCTTCCCAGACAATAGTCCATCAGTGATACCATACGGGGCCACATCTCGCGGATAAAGGCTGCATCGCCGGTGTATTGGTAATAGTCGAGCACCGACTTAAACCAGTAGAAGGTGTAGTCCATGATGGTATTGACATGGGCCGTGACGGGGTCTTTGCCTCGCAGTTGTCGGATGGTACGCTTGACACACTCTGTATCGAAGCGGAGGTAATAGTTCATCAGATAACTCTGGATGGCGTCGCCACTCCAGGTCCAGCGGTCACGCTTGATACCGTCCATAAAGAACTCGCGTGTCGTCAGGTCCATCGTATAGGCGGCCACCTCCCAGATCCGGTTCAGTTCCTCGTCATCGCAACGGAAGGAACCGCTGTGCGATAAGTCAAATGGCGTATATTCATAATCCATGAGCACCTCATCGAAATGGCTGCCTTCCTCTTGCTCGATATAGACATAGCGGAAGGCTTTGCTATCTAATGCCTCGCCGTCATGGAGGATGTCAAGTGTCTCACAGTGCGCCTTGTCGAGGGCTTCTTCTGCACTTTCACCGTAGTAGATATGCACACAGCCCTTCAGACCTTTGACTTTCAGATAACCGAATGTCTCGCGGCCGAAGTCATAGAGTCCGTTACTTTCGCTGATGGGATACTGTTCCTTGCGCTCCAACTGATAGGCAGAGGGAGGGGTGTCGATGCGGTTGAAGTTCCATGAGGCAGCGGGCACATATATACCGGAACCATGTGCCACACCATTCTCGTCAATCCAGATCTTGTCTTCGTAGGTAACGCGCCATGAGTGGTCGGTGTAGATGGAGGTGCCAGAGATGAACAGGGCTGGTGGCGTGGCCTGATTCCATACTTTGATGTTCAGTTGGTGATGTCCCTTGGGCACCTCAAAGGTGGTGGGCATGCCAAATTGTAACTTCCCGTCGAGCGAGAGGTTGAATTGTCCCTCACAAGCGATGGTGATGGTCTCGTCCTCTTCAAGTTCAAGACGCTTGGAGAACTCAACCGTTACCCAGTGCGAGTCCTGTTTCCAGAAAGGGGGAAACATCGCCCCACGTTCTGTACGACGATTGTTGAATCGGTTTCCCAGCCAGATCTCGAAATCGCCAGGATACCAGATCCAGGTGGCTTTATTCATTGAACATTGATCATTGACCATTGGACATTATTTTATTCCTGCGTTTCTTTTGATGCTGTCGCTGACTTGTGGACCGTTGTTCTCCCAGACATTCCCAGGGCCATTGGCATTCTGGAGGAATTTTTCACTGGGGGTCCAGTTGTCGCGGATGGTGATGTTCGAGGAGCCCTCGTCTGTATAGAGATAGAACCAGTGGTTGGGATCATGCACATACGATGGCGTGGCAATATCGCGTACCACGTTCTCGCTGATTACGGTCCCGGGCTGGTTGCCGAGGGTATAGATGCCCGCACAGTCATACATGTGCTGGGCGTAGTTGTAGATGAGGTTCGCATGAACCTGATTGTTCTTCATACAGACCGAGTCGCGGTTCCAGCCCCATCCCAACGAGATGCCTGTATACGAGATGTCATGGATGGTGTTATGCGCAATCGTGATGTCAGAGACATAACCTGCCGCGATGGCCACACACCCCCAGTCCTCGTTGCTCACATCATAGAACTCCGACTGTTCGATGGTCTGACCGCTGCACACCTCACGGGCGTCGGCTGGCTGATAGGGCTGATGGGTCTCGAGTCCTTCCGGTGAGAAGGAGCCGACCACGACGCCGTTCATGGCAATGTCGTTGAATCGGCATCTGCTGACTTTTCCGCCCTTGCAGCCTACGACAAAGTCGAGGCCTGAGCCGCCGAGGTGTTCAAAACGACAGTCCTCGAAACTGACATCCTGCGCATGACGTAGTTCTACAGCGGCATCAGCACGACCGAGCCAGCCTTGGTTGTCGAGTTTGTGATTGTTCGGACGGTCAATCTGGGGACGTAACTTATAGGCTTCGGTCAGATACATGCCGGCTTGTAGGGGCACATGGCCTTTTTCCGACGGACGCATCCACGTGGTATAACTGAAGGTGATGCCCTTGATGGTAATATCGCGAACAGGATAATCCGGTGTTCCAACAACCTCGATGAGGGTTTCTATTGTCGGGTAGGTGGCGGCGAAGGCCTCTTTCCCTTCACCTTCGCGGTCACGCGGGTAATAATATAGTCTGTGCTCACGGATGTCGTGATACCACTCCCCGGGCCAGTCGAGCAGTTCCTTGGCATTGGTGAGGTAGAACGGTGACGGATGTCCTGTATTCGGTGTCATCGGCGACGGCCAAGGATGGTCGAACTGCAGTTTCGCCTCAGGGTCATGGAAACGTACGGCTGCGGAGTCACCCTGCACCTCAATACTTTTGATGCGGAGGTTTGATGTACACCACATCTCGTGTAACACCATCTCGGCGTAGGGCGCTTTCAGGATTTTCGAAACGGCATTCTTCGGCACCCAAAGAATCTGGCTTTTCTTGTCGTAGGTCAGGATGCGGCGCATCTGTTCAAAGTCCACGACATCGCGGGCACGTGTGGCCTTCTCTTGGTTCACCCATAACTGCCGGAAATCAACGGGGCGTCCGTTGAAGTCGGGGATGTCTGCCGTATAGAACTTGCCAGACCTATTCCAAACATGGATGCTTCTGCCGCCACTGATGATGGCACCATGCCCAATGATGGTCAGTCCGCTATCCTCGGGTCGCAGTCTTAAAGGCTCATAAAGATGATAGAGACCTGGCGCCAGATGGATTGTCACCTCCGTCGCCTGTCTTGTCCGTTTCATCTCCCTGGCTTTCCTGACGGCATCCACCAGCGATGAATCGGGTGTGATCTTTATCTCCGTTGCCTGCAGTTGGATGCACCAGCAACAGATCAGCGCGAATATCCCACTTCTCATAAGCCTCTGTTCAACCAAATACTCATATCATCGATACCGCGATTATCCCATGCATAGTAGGGAATCAGACGGATGCGGACCTTCTGCTTCTTCCTCGGACGTAAATCACGATAGAGGTTGCTGTTGTCCCAGAAATCCTGGTTTACCACGATGGCCTCGCCTTCAAGTGCCGTTATCTCATGACCGCTGATGGTCATCTTCTTTTCCGTAAACTGGATATCGTCTGGAATGGCGATGTCGCTGATGCGATAATTTCCCTCGATATCCTGTCCTTCAAGACAGTAGACAAGAGGCCCGCGCATCACCGCAATCTGGTTCTTCGCCTCTTCTACCAACGGGTTGGCTTCCACAAGACGGGCTTTCATGGGGAGGTCGAGTTCAATGGTATCGCCCTTCTTCCATTTCCTTGGCTGACGCAGGTCTTCAGCCAGAATCGGCCCGCCATTCAGTTTCAGCGTCATGCCTGTGCTCCAGCCGGGGATGTGCATACGGATGCTCTTCAGTGTCTTGGCCTTCTTGATGGTCAGGGTGATATGACCGTCCCACGGGTAGTTGGTATGTTGCTCCACTTCCAGGTCTTTGGTCGTGAGGTTGTTCTCACCATAGAGGTTCACCCAGAGAGTATCTTTGTTGATGGCATAGACATATTCCTGTGCCTCGCAGAGGGTGCGCACCGTATTCGGCGGACAGCAGAAACATGAGATATAGTGCTGCCGATGCTTGGGCCAGCGCATGGTGTAGGGGAACTCCTTCGTGCGGCGCAGGGCTTCGGTATAGAAATAGTCCTTACCATCGAGTGAGATACCGCTGAGGATGCCGTTATAGAGTTCGTTCTCGATATTGTCGACATACTGGGGATCAACCGTCGTCTGGAACATGCGCCAGGAGAACAACAGCATGCCGATCTGCGCACAAATCTCATTATGGGCAGCCTCCTGGGGCAACTGGAACTGTCGGCCGTAGGCCTGATGGATCTGTTGAATGGAAGGCTGGTCATAAGTGGTGCCGTCGGGTGATACCCCGTCATAGAGTGCACCGCAGCCGCCTGTGATGTAGATCTTATGCTGGACGATGTCGTTCCAGATGGCCGTGAGGTTCTTCATGAGTTGCGCTTCGCCTGTCTCTGCATAGAGATCGGCCACACCGGCATAGAGGTAATTGGCACGGACGGCATGTCCCATGGCCTCGTATTGGTCGCGGAGTTTATGACGGTCCTGGTTGTGGTCCTCGCCATTGGTCACGCTGTCGCGGATGGCAATGAGCCCTTTGGCTAAGGTCAGATATTTCTCTTCACCCGTCTCGCGATACATCTCTGCGGCACCCATATAGTGGGAGGGGCAGATGGCATTTCGTGAGAGTTCTGCGGCATCGTTGGTCAGGAAGTTATACAGGAAGTCGGCTGCCTTTTTACTGCAATCGAAGAGGGTGGTCTTGCCTGTGGCACGCTTATGCACGATACCGGCCGTCATCAGGTGACCGAGGTTATAGGTCTCGAAGTTCAGACGCGAAGCAAAGGCTTTCTTATGGTCGTCGCCAATCTCAATGCCGATATTGGTATTGTCGCCGGAGTGACTGTCGATGCCCGCATTGCGCTCGGAGATGACCACAGGTGTGTGGATATAGCCGTCGTTGCGCTGGCTTAGTGCCACCTGTTCAATGAACTGATCCATCAGGGCGTCGAGTCTGGGATCCTTGGTCACGGCATAGACCGTGGCACAGGCTTCCAGCCATTTATACATGTCGCCATCGTGGAAGGGAGGACCGTGGTGCTTGCCCTTCACCGTGCCGGCGGCTACCTCGAAATTACGGAAACCGTTACTGCCGTGTGCCCCGTTCTCGTCGAGGGTTTCCCACGGTGTGTTCCAGGTGTTCCACATGTCCCAGATGGTGGTGTTGCTGAGCACACCAAAGCGGTCTCCCCAGAAACCGCCCGTCCATCTCACACTGCCTAGTGGCAGGTTCTTCATCTTGGCCTCTTGACTGTTGCCCATGTCTGTCAGGCCGCCTTGTGCCATTGCCGTTGTGGCAATGCATAATATCGCGATGGTCAATATCTTCCTCATATCTGTCCTCCTCTTGCCTTGATCCGTTCATACCAGGCTTCACGTTCTTTTGTCAGGTCGTAACCGCGTTTGGCCAGGTAATTATTGATGCGGCCCTTATATTTGCCGAATACCTCGTGTTTTTTCTTCGAACTCTCTGCATCGATGGCCAATTCCCGGGCTTCGATGAGCCAGGCCATGATTTGTTGTTTCTCCTCTTCCTTGAGTGTCGGAATCATGTCACACTGGGCTTCGTAGGTTACCTTGACCACATCGAAGGTCATCACATCCTTCACCTTGTCGATCTCCTGCGGTTTCAGATACAGCGATAAATCTGCAAGGAAACCGTTGTGGGAGCGGTAGAGTCGTGAGTCGCACAAGGTCTCTGCCAGTTTCTTGTCCGACTTCTTGATGGAGTCACGTTCGGCATAGATGTCATTTAGTTGGAAATAGCGGTTGCAGATGATGTTCAGCACATTCCGTCCGAGGGGTGTCCAGGTGATGCCCAATTCGTCGGTTGCTTTCTGCGAGCGTCCGATGATGGTCTGTACATACTGGGGATCGCGTCCTGTACTGTTGAGTACAACGGCTGGCTCGGGATTGCTGTTGAAGATTTCTTTCAGATAGAACACGTTGGCGCTATAGTTCATCTTCACGTTGCGCACCATCTTTACATCGCGACTCCGTTCCACGAACAGCCAACCGCTCCAGCCCATCTCGTCGAGGGCTTTCTTGATCTGTGGCACATCCAGTGTGGAGTCGTTGCGCAGCCATACGCGGTCGGTGTTCGATGCATGGATGGCGCAGATATTCCTGGCACCCAACTGCTTGATGTCTTTCACCACATCCCAGCCGTTTTCCACGATGGTCTGCCATTTGTAGAAGATGGCTATGCCCTCGCTCTTAATCTCCTTCAACAGCCTCAGATTGCCTTTGGCATCGAGGGGCGTGTCGATACCCACGCGCATCCCACGGGCCTTGGCCGCCTCGCCGATACGATGCAGGCGATTCACAATCTCGCTACGCTTGACCTTGTTGGTCGGCCAGTCGTTACCACAGCCACCGAGGGGCAGGAAGGCCACCTTCGCGCCACCCATCTTGTCCATCGTGTCGAAACAGTCTGCTACCAGCGCCATGTAGTTGTCGCGCTTCGTTAGATCCTGGGCATAGAAACCGCTCATGGCGATGGCGCCGATCTCAATACCGAGCGAATCGGCCACGCTTTTGAAGTGCTGAGCCTCCTTGTCGTCGCGCATCTTATTGTCGAATAGTTCGCGCTCTCCCAGTCCGCCCATATCCATCTCAATGCCGTCGCTGCCAATCTGCCTGGCTAAGTCAAATTCTCCTAATTTCTGACGTTTGAGAATCATCCAGTCGCAAACGCCAACCTTATACTGTTGTGCCATCAAAGCCTCTATTCCAGAGAAACAGAGAATAGAGGCTATGACCAACGTGATGCGTAATTTCTTCATATTGTCAAGTTTGTGAGAAATGCCAACTTTTCGACAAACCAATGGCGATTGAAATACGCAACTTCAATTCTTCCCGTTCTTCACGGGACAAGGGGATATACTTTGTAGTTGATTCTTTGTTAGCCATTGTTCGTCTTTTCTTATAGGACGGACAATCGGCTTAGGTGTAACCAATCTTCAGATGGCGATTTGCATCTTACCCGCATATTCTCTCAGACGACAGATGCTGCGGTGCATCAGATTGCGGACGCTCTGGTAGTTGATGCCCATGATCCGACAGATGTCATCATACTTGCGGTGCTCCAGATAATAGAGGTTGATGATCTGGCGCTGACGGGGCGACAGTTTGTCGAAGAATTCCCTGACGCTGTCGGAGAGCGACTGGTTGTGCTCCATCTGTTCACGGTTGTATTCGTCGTTCTCGGCAATCACCTGCATGCTGGCATCGGTAATCTCACTGTCGCAGATCTTGGTGTTGCGGCGGAACTCGTCATTGATGCGGTTGCGCAGCGAGATATAAAGGTAACTCTCGATGTTGCTGATGTTGCTGAGGCCATCCTTACGCGTGTACAATTTTACAAATACGTCCTGGATACAATCTTTCAACGCCTCGCGGTCGGTCATGAAGCGCGAACCGAAAGCGAAGAGTCCGTCGATATGCTTATCGTATAGTATAGAGAAGTCGTCCATCTCTTTTTGCTTTTAGTAGTTTTGCAGTACATGTAGTTTGTCGACTGCAAAAGTAGTGACTTTTTTTGAAACAGACCCCTAAAAAATGATTTTTTTCCTATAATAATTATCAAATTGCCGAAAAAGGGGCTGACTACTTCACTACTTCGCGCTCAAAGAAGTCCAAGAAGAAAGGCCAGTTGGGGCCTGCTTCGTGGCCACCATGATGCTGACGATAGGTGAGACGGCCCTCCATCAGACCGTTGTCCATGCCTGGGAAGAGATCTGTGCCAACGCCTTTAGAACCAAGCAGTTCGTAGACGGGCGATGCCTTTGAGGCTGATATGAACGAGCCAACCACATCCTGCCATTTGTCGCCGTTCCAACTGCCGGTGGAGATGAAGCAGGCGCGTGGGGCGCAGAGTGCAATCAGTTCGTGCTGGTCAACGGGCAGGTCGTTTTCTGTCATCGGGTCTGTGCCGTATTTGATCAGGTTGCCGCAGACCCAGTGATATTCCTCATGCGAGACGATATTACCGATGCTCTCACCGCAGTCGCGACGCCATCCTGCTGCACCGCCCTTGCCCGACGAGGCGATGAATCCGGCTGCGATACGTTCCTCGAAAGCCATCGCCACGAGTGAGGCCTTGCCATAGCGTGACACACCCTCAATGGCGCACTTGGTGGCATCGAAGGTCTTGTCGGTCTCAAAATAGTCTATCAGACGCGAAAGTCCCCAGCCCCAGGCGCGAAGTGAACCCCAGTCTGTCGGCTGGCGATGGCCTCCCTTGTTGCAGAGACCGATGATGCCGTTCGTAAGACCGGAACCGGCATCGGCCTGAATCGACGAGGGGTTGATGGTGGCAGCAGCCCATCCGCGCTCAATCACCATCTGCTTCCACGACGGACCATTGCCAAAACTACGAAGCGGGTCACCACCTCCGAATCCGAATTCTATGATCACGGGCAGGTTCTGGTGGCCTTCGGGATAAACCACATTGGCCTGAATCTCAACCTTGATGGCCGGATAGAGGGTGTTGTCTACCACGCCCTTCAGATAACGCACCACCACGGGCTTTCCGGCGAATTCCTTCTTCTCCTCATTGGTGACCTCCCATGTCACACTGGGTACATTGTTGGGAATACGTCCATAAACATGGTCTTCAAAGAGACGTACGAGTTCCGGACGGCGCTCCTTAAACCACATCTTGGCGCTGGTCACCTTCTTACCACTCGTTGTTACCAACGGATCTGGATAGAAAGGGTAGGGATTAGCCGTCAGTTCGTCATAGTTGGGATGCTTGCTCTCATCGGGACTGTTGGGCTGACGGCCCTCACGGGGCTGACCTACGCCCACTTTAGCCAGCATGTCGGCATAATCGGCTGCTGCAATCTTGCGAAGGCTGTCCTGGTTAGCACGGTTCCCGCCTCCGAACGTCATGAACTGTGCGTTTGCTGTAAATGGGATGCAAGCCATCAGCACGATCCCGAAAAGATGCTCCAACGTTTTCATTGTCATATCATTAGTTTCGTGCTGCAAAGATACACATTTCTAACGATATTCCAACATCCTAACGCTTTTTATTTCAGTTTTTTACCCTTGTAATAGGCATTGAAGTTATCCTGGCCGTAACCGTTGCCTGTATATTTGAACGATGAGGCCATTGCACCTTCCACCTTGGTGCCCCGATAGAACACATTGAAGGAGTCCTTGGCATAGCCACCTTCCAGGATTTCGAACGAAGAGGCCATACAACCCTTTAATTTCTCACCGAAATAATAAACGTTGAAGGAGTCTTTGGCATAGCCGCCACCCAGATCCGTAAACGATGATGCCATAGCGTCGATCTTCTTGTCGCCGTAGTAGACGTTGAAACTGGTCTTGTAATAACCTCTGTGCGTCGGCGTGTCGTCCATTCCTTCATGTCCGTGATGACGCCACGAAGAACGCTCCTTCAGACGGAACGTCGAAGGGTCGACATTTTCGAGCACGCGCCCATTCATATACACATTCATCCGGTCTTTTCCATAGCCGCTGCCTAAATCCACGAAACTCCGGGCATCGGCATGCATCACAATGTCTTCGCCGAAATACACCCTACCATGATCAATCTCATACCGTTGGGCCTGACTTATCAACGTCCATCCCATCATTGCCACCGCCAAAAGCGACTTGAGTAAAAATGCTGTCTGTTTCATAATCGTATACTGTTAGAATTATTTTTCTGATGCAAAGATACTACAATTTCCCTACACCCCCAAAAGAAAATCCCTATTCCTTGGTGGGGAATTTCCTATTCTGTTGTTCAAATGGTTTGTGTCGTTTGTTCAGACGTCTTGAACAACTCATTCAGATAATCTCTATAGGGGTATAGGGATAGTCTGAATACGTCATTCGAATTATTTGAATAGCATGCAGGGACTATCCGAACAACTCATAGTTGCCCCCCTCTCAAAATCCGTGAATTAATTCATTTCATCGCTTGAGTTAATTCATTCGATGATTTCAATTAATTCACCTAAATAACATTGACTTAATACCCCTTTGCTACTTTCTTGTATGCTTTAAATTCTTCTATTGACATTTCACGCTCCGAATAATCCTCTTTTGATATTCTGACATATTTGTCTAACAATTGATATTCATTCATAACGGCAGAAATCCAGCATTCATCATCCTCCCACTCATATGCTCTTTTCCTTACCATACTTCCTGCTGTTACAACTGCATAGCGCACATTGTTGTTATGAATATCACTAATACGAAGATTTGCTGCGTCTGGGTTGTTAAGTTGTAAATGAAGATTTTGTGAAGGCCTAACATACCAGATTAATCCACGTTCAATTTCGTTTATCATTATTTCTTCTTCTGATGTATTGGCTATCCACATGTCTATCATAAGATTCTGCTCTGCATCAGCATTCTCATAATATATATCGGCAAGTTGACTCGCTATTCTTGTGTTCGTTGACCTCACTAAATACTGTAAACTGTTTTGTGAAAAGGCTGTTGAAATACCAGACATTACAGCAGAAAAAGAAGCCCAACCAGCGGCACGTTTTGCTCGCTTTATGGCTTTTACTTTTTCTTTTGTCACATCCTCATGTTCTATGTAGATACAGAACATATTATTGTCTTCATTAAGTCTAAGATTCATTATGTTACTTGTAGCAACAGTAGTATCTGCCCCATTCACAATGTGAATATATGACCTGTATTTGGGTATGTAGGTCGTCTTCGCCATTACAGGTATTCCTGACAAAAGCAGAATAATAAAAAGAAGGATTTTTCTCATTTTATAGTTACGTTATTAATTTTCATTCATTATTTCCTAAGAAAGAGATACGTTTCAGCGGTAGCATGTTCTTATCCTCGTCCGACATCTTATCGTAATACTCTTGCCACATGTCGATAAATTCATCACCATCTATTAAGCGAATGAACTCACGCGAACTGGTACTGGTGTTCCGGGCATCAGACGAGAATGTGCCACTGGTCACAAACAGGGCAATATCGCCAGCACGGAGTACGCCCAAAAGTGCACGAATGTCTGAGGCACCAATGGCAGTGTCAGGTTTATGCTTTACTTGTACTTTGATGCGTGGTGTCTGTGCTCCCAATGGATCTAAGTAGGCGATAATATCTATACCTCCATCCTTGCCTTTGGGCGCAATGAATGGGGTATAATATTTCATAGCCCTTAGCAATGCTGCTACCATATCCTGGAACTCATACGGACTCTTCGATACGATGAATTGTCTGATGCCTTCACGAGCGTCTGACTCCAACAGGTCGAGATTTCTGGAATTGTCTTTCTCTGCTGTCTCGTCTGTGGGTTCCTCTTCGGGACTATCCTCCTTTGGATTCAGTCGTCGCCATTCATGATATGCATCATTGGCAATGTTCATCACCTCTTCAGGTGTCTTTTTCAGAACAGCCTCTCCTTCAGGTGTCACATACCAATTGCCGTTCTTCTTTACAATGAAGCCAGCCTTTTGATAGTCTATGGAATAAAACTGGAAACTATTCGTCCAACGAATATATTTCATTTTACCTGCAGGTTCCCGTTCCCACTCCGTAAGTTCCACATTCTCGTTCACAAATGGATAGAGTTCCTTGGCAGGCATACTACCGCCTCGGCGACTCATTTCCTTCATTACTGCATAAAGCGTCTTAGTGGCGCAGGCCTTCGTCCTACTGAATTTGTCTTTTGCCATAACTCTATAGTTTTATCTGTTTCCTTTCGCTCGATTATGAGTTTTACAAAGCATCTGGCAGTTCTCGATAGTTGTAATACCGCCTTTGCTCCATGCTGTCACATGGTCGGCGTTCGTAAAGTTGCTCCACTCAGGATCGTCACAGGGCAACAGAACCGTCTTTCCCCTAAACACATTCGGGTTATAATCCAGATAGGCGTTTATCTCCTTCTGAATATCTGGATATTGCGTATAGAACTCATCGTTCTTTGCCGTCTTCGCATTTGCCAAGTTAGTATTTGCCATAATCCGTAATTGATAGTTTTAGTATCAGCATCGACTATCAATCACGCCGTGGCGCAAAAAAGAGCGTGATGCTCCTTTGCGCATAGCAAGAGGCGGCGTCGGATGGTGCCTCTGTCCCGTTTGCTGGATGCATCACGCCTAAGCGTGTGCATCGCTATTACAAACGAGAGCAGAAGAACCGTTATACGGCTCACCTGTCACTTATTATTTTCGTGCTTGTTATACCAATTAGAGTTTCCGACGCTCTTGGCTATGCGCGAAATAATAGCGAGTGCTAATATGGTGCGGATTTCTCCCCGAACCGAGGGCAAAGATAAGCAATATTTCTGAAACAACAAAATAAATATGAAGAAAAAGTAGGAAATGCGCATTTCTATTATTACGTTTCTCAGTTAACGTTGAGGCTTCTTAATAAGGGTCCCTTATTGCGAAAAATGGCTGCCTTTACACTAAACGCCCTATGGTATGATACTAGAACCCCTTTAGTATGACACCAGAGGGCGTTTAGTATCATAGTAAAGAAGGCTGCATTTGGATGCGTGAAAGATTACTCCGGGAGTAAATCCGGATACTCCGAAAGTAATTTTGATTACTCCGAAAGAAAATGTTTTTATTAACGTAGTAATTTTCTATATGATTCTTTTTTCTGCCAAAAGTTTTGTTGTTTCAGAAATAGTTCCTATCTTTGCAGCGATATTTAGAACTATTCATCTTAAATTTATTGTCTATGGAAAAGAAAATTGCAAATAAATCGGCAAAAAGTTGCTCAGTTGATAAACTTTTCATAACTTTGCAGCGATGAAACGGAGAATCATGGGTTACTATTGAAGTAGTAATGCCTAATGATAATTCTGAAGATGGAGAAAAAACATGGAAATCTTTGATGTGGATGCACAGTTGGATGCTGCTTTCGGTAAGGAGGGAACGCCTGAACGTTTGGCTGCAGAGGAAAGGGCTAATGCTTTCTTTACAGGGCAGATCATCGAGGAGGCCCGCAGGAATGCCAATATCACTCAGGAAGAACTGGCCGCAAGAATCGGTACCAATAAGTCGTACATTTCGCGCGTTGAGACCGGTCGTACTGAGCCTAAAGTATCTACCTTCTACCGTATCATCGCCGCCCTCGGCCTCACGGTAGAACTCACACCGGCAGTCTAACTGAAATCATAGAGAGTTGTATAAAAAGAATCGGGCAGGAAATGAATCCTACCCGAAACTTTTTGTTTATTGCTGTTTAATAATTTTTGGGGGGAGTTAGTCTTTTTACAGACTGTAGACCGAAGTCCTGACCATCAGTTCGTTTACTTCATTCCAATTCTTGGCAATGGTCTTTGCCACTTTCTTTGCAATCTTTTTCATTTTGTTTTTCCTTTCTTTTCTTTAGTCCCTGACCCTTTGCCAGAGATGATTTTAATATGTTATCCTTAATTTTCGACTGCAAAGGTACGCACTTTTACCCGTTCCCGCAAAATATTCTCTTATATTTATCGGGAATTTATGCAATTAGTGACTTATGTCAATGCTACGACTATTGGGCACAGAGCCAGAAAAGATGGCCTGAAGGGGTGCTTGCAGGGGTGAAGGATCCTTGCAAACGGACGGACTTCTGGAGGCATTTGACGGCACCGCTCTTCATGTCGATGGTGTAGACCTGATATCTGCCGTTAGGCACTGCGATGCTGGGCTTACCTCCCTGAGGATAGACGAGATATCCCGTGTCCTGTCGACCAATGGCAACGCAATCCTGACCTTCAACGGGTGTCATCTGACAGACATCGTGGAGGAAGGTCTTTTGCAACTTGTCGGCTGTCTTCTCATTGATGGGAATGTTGGGCAGGGAACCGCCTGCCATGAGGATGGCCCAACCGTAGTCGGGGTATTGCTGAGCGAAGAAGGTGACGGCCTTTTCGGGATAGCGGTCGCGCATTTCACGGACGGCACGGTAGGCCTCGTTGAAACCTGTCTTGCCGACTTTCATCTTGCGCATCCACTGACGGGGAGCCATGTTCTTGCCACCCTCGGGCGCCCAAAGACCCTCTGTGTTGTAATGCCAGTAGCGGATATCGATGATGTCGACCACCTTGTTCAGCACGGGGTCGGCGAGCAAACTGTCCTGTACGTCGCGGGTGCAACTGAGGGCAATCAGGGGATGGCATCCTGTTTCTGCTTCCCACTCGGCGATGGTCTCCAACCAGAAACGGGTGAAGTGCAGAGGACCGGTGTATTCGGCGCTGATGAGGTGTACCACATTCGACTGGTCTTTCAGTTGGTCGAGGCACATGCGGATATATTGCCGATGCAGCGGACGGAGCACGGGATCCTGCTCGTTATAGAACTGTTCGGCGAGGAAGATGCGCTTGTCGCCAGCAAAGGGCACGGGCTCGGGGAAGTTGGTGCCGTTGATGTTGTTCACAGGGCGCCAGGGACAGTCCACCCAGTGGGCACCTGCTTCGAGAATGTTGTGCTGGAAGTAGTGCTCGTTGAATAGCAGGATCTGCTTGTCGGCTGCCTTGCGGGCGAAGTCGTTGAGGCGGCTCCAATACCAGCGGTTGGGCTTCGTCAGGTCGTAGCGTGAGAGTCCGTCCCAGGCCGTACCTTCGCCAGAGCGACTGAAAGGATGTTCGTAGAAGGGTGCCCACACGTCGCCGTCGGCCCTGCGCACACGTTCATGGTCGGTGCGACGCAGGTCGTACCACAGGCCGTAGTTATGATCCAAAACGGCGTAGTGGTGGTCGGAGAGATACTGCACCACCGAGTCGATGCGGTCGGTCCAGCCCGTACCTTCACGGCCAGGCACAAAACGGGTGATGGCGGGCTTGGCTTCTTTCTCCGCGAAATTGTCTTTCACTCTGCCGCTCCACCAAGGGATGCTGTATTGGTTGCCGGTGATGAGGCTGCCCCCAGCAGTCAGATGCCCTTCAGTGATGTTATAAGAGGTGAGTGGTGAGGGAAGAGAGGTGAGAGAATACTTCTGCTGCAGATGATTCCCTCCAAGGTCATCCTTCACTTCTTCTCTTAACGACTCTATGGTGTCAATCCATGCCGTCAGCGTGAGTCTAGGCTTTGTGAGCGACTCCTGGGCCATAGCCATCGCCTGCTCAACGGTAGGCGAACTGGTGGCATTGGTATTACGGGGTAGGAGATAGGGCTCGAAGGGTAGTCGGCCAAGGCGTTTCTCCAATTGATCGTAGAACAGACTGCGGGGCGATACATGGTCGTTGCTGCTGGTCCACTCGCCATTGCCGGTGAGGGTGCCCCAACAACCGTGCCCGCTGCTCTTGTTGTCATCATCAGGCGAATAGCATGCGATGGTCGAGGCGGTGCATTGCCAGAACATCGAATTGGCCGTGTTCCACCCCGTACCAAACTGGAACTGTTCCAGATTGGCAAAGCGCAGGTCATGACCATCGATATTCACAATATCGAAGAGCAGGCCTGCCGCCCACGAACCGATGCTGCCACTGAAGCCTAATGATTCCTCGCCCTCGCACTGCACGAAAGCATTGGGGCCTGCCGCACAGAATCCGGCGGCAAAGTCGTGGATGCCCTGACGGGAGATACAGCGTTGGAAAAGGGTCTGCTGACCACGGGTCAGAAAGACTTGTCTGCGCCAGCCGCCAATCTCAGAAACGGGTTCACTGGCGATGCAGTCTTCTACGGTGATACGACTGGCTTGTTTCTGCAGGTTCACAGCCGAGCCTGCCAGATGGCGGAAGTTCACCATGCGCACCCAGCAGTCGCGGGCGTTGTCAATCAGAATACCGTCCCAACAGTGGTCTTCATCTTTTGCATTACCACGATTGACAGCTGACTCCAAAGTCATATCTTCAATGCCACATTCCGTGATTTCCTGATTTTGGGAATGCTTGAGGATATAGGCACCGCCATAAACCTTGCTGATGGTAGTGGTGACAGGGGCATCAAGGGTGATGGTATTGCCGTTGACGGCCTTGATGGTTCTGTCCCATGTGATGTCGATATCCGTCGGCTTCCAACCGGTATAGTCGAGTCCGCCGCCGAAGTCGTCCATCCTCAGATGTTCTATCCACTCCTTCGTGCAGGGGCGTGTAATCAGGATGCGCTCGCCTGTTTTCAGGTTGCCGCCCTTAATAGTGAGTGTCGTGCTTCCGGCAGCGACCTTCTCATCCGCCACACGGATAGTGTCGAAGGCGTAGGAAGGAGCGACTCCTTCCACATATATCATCGCCCCACGATCCACGCCATGCTTGATCAGGGTAGTCTTGTTGCGGCCCATGCCTCGCAGCACAATGCCCGAGGTGGTGATCCGCAACGGCTCACTGATGGCATAGACGCCCTTACCCAGCAAGATGGTCCCCCGGTGTCCGTTGGCATCAGGCTTCAGCATAGCCACCTGGTCGATGGCCTGCTGCAGTAAGGCCGTACAGTCATTGCCGGTAGGACTGACTCTGGCAACAACCCTCACATTGGGTATGGCCTGCTCCGAGGCATGATAGCCGCAGGTGGAGTAGTCCATGGGGATGTAGAGTTGCTTCTTGGGCTTAGGCGCAGCCTGCAGCATAGTGCCGAAGCACCATGCTGCAGACAGGAGGGTTAGTGTGATGATATATTTTCTCATCTTGGTCGTTGCTTATTCAGCCAGGGGGTCGAAGGTACCAGCAGCACCACCGTTGTTATAATCCTCCCAGCCGATGGTCTGAGGCAGACCCACATTCGAGTTCTGTGCACCACTGTTCAGACCGAGGAAGTAATACTTCGGCAGGAAGTTGATGTACTCCAGATTATGCTGTGAATCCTGTCCGTCACCATTCTTATACTGGGTCACGAGGTGGGTGTTGTACCAGTCCTTGAGGGTTGACAGTTGACTGTCGATGTCGGCCTTGCGGAAGTCGACGCCAGCAGGACGCTCCACCTCAGCCTTTACCAACGGATCGCCGTCCCAGTATGCCGTTCCAACACCATACTGGTTGCCTGTGCGGAACTCCACGCGCTCACGGCGCTGACCGTTGAACGGTGTGACGCCCAGCCAGGTACAAGTATTGCCACCGAAGCCTGTCATCTGCCAGGAAGCAGGAGCCCCAGAGGGCTGTTTGGCACCACCGTCGAAGAGCATCCAGCGACGCATATCGTCGAAGCGCTTGCCCTCATAGGCAAACTCTATCTGACGCTCGTAGAGGATGGCACTCATACAGGTGGCCTGGTCGTTGGCAAGATTGGTCTGCAGACCATAGTTGTTCTCGGCGGTATAACCGGCACGGGCACGGATCTGCTGCAGGTATCCGACAGCCTCGTTCATCTGTCCGGCCATGCAGGCGGCCTCAGCCAGATTCAGCAGCACCTCGGCATAGCGCAGTTCGATGAGGGGTGCTTGTGAGAAGAACGGACCTGCACCCTTCGAAGCCAGAGGCTCATATACATAGAGTTGGGTTCCCAGGTCGTAGTCGTCGCTCTTCTTGCGCACATACACACCTATATTACTGG
>Ga0265301_10001842_pt1 | contig 26330 bp, 30 predicted proteins | sample AusTroGonzalo_MG_2_FD_193488 | JGI IMG/M metagenome (GOLD analysis project Ga0265301, IMG submission 193488) | Bovine rumen microbial communities from tropical cattle in Woodstock, Queensland, Australia - Gonzalo_04 | ecosystem: Host-associated > Mammals > Digestive system > Stomach > Rumen ... | reverse complement strand
TTCTGATGCAGATGTGGTGAAAAATAGACTAATATTGACAAATCTTTATTCTGTGTCCAAACAAATAGAGAGAGTTCATAATATTATTACTGAATTAACAGCATAAAATACATTTTATATGAACGAAAAATATACTGTAGCTATTGCTATTCCGTGTTGGAACGAAGAGAAATTGCTTCCTCAAATGTTAGATTGTTTGCTCAAACAGACGTTTAAAGACTGGAAGGCATTTTGTGTGGATGATCAATCTACTGACAGAACAGCTGAGATAATCAAAGCTTATCAAACCAATGACAAACGGATTCAATATGTTTGTAGAGATAGGCTACCTAAGGGAGGACAGACTTGTCGTAATATTGGCTTAGAAAAAGCTGTGAGAGCGAAATATGTGTGCTTCTTTGATGCGGACGATTTGATTGCTCCTTATTGTCTTGAACAGCGAGTTCGTTTTATGGAGGCTCATCCTGAATTAGATTGCGGAGTATTCCCAGCTATTGCATATACAAATGATATTCACGAAGAATATGGTCCCGTGTTCGGTGTGAAAACATTTGAGAATGATTTAGAAGCGATGTTGAATACTAATTTATGCATGACCGGATGGACAAATATCTATCGCGAATCCTGTTTCCATAAATTTGACTTGCGATGGGACATTAATGTTTTGTCTATGCAAGACTCTGATTTTTCCTTCCAAATGATATTAAGTGACATGAAATATGATTTTGCGAGGGATGCAAAAGCAGATTATTTTTATCATGTTGGGAATGATGGTGTAGCTAAGAAAATATCCACAAAACGTCACTATGATAGTCATATTTATTGTTTAGATAAAATTTCTCAAGTAATAAGTTTAAAGTATGGAAATAAGTATGATTTTTATATAGAGTCTCGCATTGCTGGTTTTCTGGGCACTTTCCGCGATACATGGAAGCCATATTTCAAAATTCTTCGCATGCCTTGGATGAGGCGGAAATGGGGATTTAAAATGCGGATAATGCTTTATTTGCTAATTTTAAAGGTAGATAGGCGTTTTATATTCTATAAATATCGTAGGTATTCAAAACGGCAGAATGCGCTTTGGAAAGAATCTATTGCTCGATACCGTAAAGAGTTATTGGAGAAAGGAGTGGAAGTATGAAAAATCGTATTCTTATTTCCACTATCATTCCTTCCTACAATCGTGCAAATACGGTAGGAGAAACCATAGAAAGCATCATTGCACAGAAAGCAGATGCCGATATGGAAATTGTTATCGGTGATGATTGTTCTACCGACAATGCACGCGAGGTGTTGCTGGCGTACAAAGAGAAATATCCGGACATAATCCGACTAATCTTCCATGAACATAATATGGGACTTGGCGCCAACTGGGCTACTTGTGTCAAGGAATGCCGTGGTAAGTATATATGCAACTGCGACAACGACGATTATTGGCACAATCCGAATAAGTTGCAACTGCAATTGGATTACATGGAGAGCCACCCTGAGTGCAACATCCTTATTACCAACCACCGCACGCATAATCGTGCAACGGGTGAGATTCGTGAGTGCAAAGCAGAGATTGATCATACCGACATTCAACAAAACATGTGGGGAGGTGGGCATTTCTGCAATGCCACTATCATGTATCGTGCGGATTTCATGAAAGCGCATTTGGATCTAGATGAGTTCATCAAACGCCGTTTGTCATTGCAAGATTGGCCTGCATGGGTAATCCTGACTGCATACACGGATATTGATGTGATGCAAGAGTCCACCGCTACTTTCGGAGTGGAAACAGTAAGTATCACACGCCCGGATACCGTGGAGCGTCTCGCTAAACGTTATAAAGGCGACAAAGAAGTATGCCGCTACCTTGGTGAACTATTCCCAGAAAAGTTCCCTTATACAGATGAGGATTGGGATAGATATGAGGCTGGTCGCTTAATTACAAAAGCCTTCGATGTCGGAGACTTTGAAAGCGCACGTAAGTACAGCACACTTCATCCTACCAGCCTGACTTGGTACAAGGCTTATTGTGCTAAACATAAATGGTCTTTCAAGTTATTCATTCGCTTGCGAACCATTTACCGTAATATGAAGAAGAAATAATACATCAAATTTAACACATTACTATTATGTTCAAATATACAAAACGACTGATGTCCGATATCCGCTTCTGGTGTCAAGAGTACAAACTCCGCAGACAGGAGTATGCAGAAATGGAGCGATTTGAAGAAGATGAGTGGCGACACCCAATGGCTAGTCTCGGCTTCTATAGAACGATGCAACATAACCGTGCCGAACGCAAACGCCTCCACGCCGAACAACGTGCCGCAATAAAATAGTATCTCTTTCTTTGTTAATTGCGTCCAAATTGGATTTGGACATATTCAATAAGGAGTTCGGTAAACCTCACGACTGATGTTTTTGAGATTTTTCTTTCCCCTTTTAATAAGGTGTGCGCAAGCGCACGGCTGTGTTTATTGAGCGAAGATATATTTTGCGAGGGGATAGTTCTTCTGCGCCTGGAATGAACCATAAAAACTGCGGGTATTAACTATGTTATACCCTCTCCATTCATTTGCGAGAATTTTCCGGATTATTTTTCTTTGCATTATTGCATTTCTTCGCCGTATAATCTTTGTTCCTTGTGCCCTAATCTGTCTGTTCCGTCTTTGTTCTGTCATATTCCCTGTGTGCGGGTCTGTCTCCCCCAGCGCGGTGCCCCTTATGTCCTCGGGCGCCCGCCTTTCTTTATGAGCCCCTTCTAGGCCCTTGCGCGGTCTGAGGTTCTTTGTGTGACCGTCTCCCACGCTACACCCTTCCCTGTCCCTCTTTCTCTCCACGCCCTGTTTTGTGGCTGCCTCTGTGCGGGGTTTGTTCCACCGTACCCATATTGTCTCCAAAGCCTGTTGCATTTAAAGATGTCTCTAAAAGAGCCATCATGCGGCTTGGAGACCCTGCTACGCTCGGCATAATGTACACCTATGGTGTCCCCCTCTATTTTCGATATATGGGGATTGCGTGGCATCCCGTAGCCGCGTCAGCAAAAGCGGTTTTGCTACTCGTCTATCGAGAGCCTTGCCCCGCTACCTTCTGCCCTCGCTTAAACGCAGCGTTCGATGATCGATATGGGTCCGTTGTTCCAAACCCCTGCCGAGGCAGCCAAACAGGCTGTGGAGAATGATGTCCATGTATTGGGTGTTTCCTCTCTGGCAGCCGGTCACAAGACCCTCATCCCGCAGGTCATCGAGGAACTCAAGAAACTCGGCCGTCCCGACATCATGGTCACCGCCGGTGGTGTCATCCCCGCACAGGATTACGACTTCCTCTATAAGGCCGGCGTAGCAGCGATCTTTGGTCCTGGCACACCAGTCGCTTACTCCGCTAAGGTGGTAATGCAATTGTTAATGCAAGAGTAAATCGTGCCCTTGCGGCAAAGAATAATCAGCCAAAGGCTGAAAGCGAAAGAATAGAGGCTCCATCGAGGGCCTCTATCTTTTTTGCGGTTTAACAGCCCGAAGGCCATTCGGGTCAAAACTTCATCTCCTTTTCAATAGTACGATTTCAGCATCGGCGCCGTTTATGCCGTATTCGCAAACGAGGATGTAATGTTCGTCACAGGCGATGCCGAAGCATCGGTCTGCGGCGGTTGGATGCGGCACCTGCGTGCCCCAATAGAACGCCTTGTCGTCCAGAAGTTTGATCGAATTGCCGTTGATACGGAACTCCTCGTTAACGAATGAGCCTTGCAACACAAACAGGTTGTCAATCTCGGGCAGACCGGTGACTTCCAGCGCATTGATTTCGTCAATCAGTTGCCGCTTGGCTGGAGATGATGCGTGAGGCAGTTGGTCAGCAGGCAGTTGCCAGCGTTTGAGGTTCGGGTAGAACTCCAGCAATACCTTTTTGTATTCCTCCCTGCTGAGGTTCCCGCCGGTGTTTTTATTGTACTCCGCCACAAACTGCGAGCAGAACTCCGCCATCTGCTCCATTGTAAAATCGCCTGTGAACGCACCGTCGCGATAGCAGTAGATGCAATAATCTTCGCTTTTGCTGCCATCAGTGTTTGTGCCGAGGATGTCCTCCGTGAGCGGCATTCCGCAACTCTGACAAAATTTCATTTCTTGTTCCATGATAGTATTAAATGTTATTGATCCGACTTCAAATTTTGCCGCAAAGGTACTGCTTTTTACGGATGTGGCATATGAAAAATCGGACTTTCTTCAAATAATCTTTTGATTTATATGCGTGTGCGTGTGTTTGATTGAATCGGTCATGGTGATTAACATTTGAGGTCATATATAATAAAAAAGCCCCGGCTTCCGCCGAGGCATATGCACAAAAAAAGACCGTCTCAGATGAGGCGGTCGCTTACTCTTTCGGGTTAATTGTTTTAATCAGTTTCGCTGGATTGCCGGCAACGACTACATCATCCGGGATGTCGTGTGTAACGACGCTTCCGGCTCCAACAATCACACGGTTTCCTATAGTAACACCCGGACAAACGATTACTCCGCCACCTAGCCAGCAGTCATCGCCTATCCGTATCGGCAGACCTGTTTCTATGGTCTGGCGGCGCTCCAGATAATCATGCGGATGGTCAGGCGTCAACAGTTGGCAGTTGGGCCCGATGAGCGTGTGGGCACCGATAGTAATACCTCCACCATCCAAGAAGACTCCATTAAAATTGATAAACGAACCTTCACCTATGCTGATTCGGTTGCCGTGGTCACAGCGGAATGGCGGACAAATAATCACCGAAGGATGCGCATCCGGGATGAGGGCTTTGATGCAACGGTGCAACTCCTCCATGTCCCATGCACCGCATTGATTGAGGTCGCGCATCGCATAATACGCCCGCAGGATATTCGCCTGAACCTCCTTGTCCGTATAATCATACGGCAAGTTATGAAGCATTTTTTCGTATTCTGTCATTTTTTCTTACTATATTTTGCTTTCACTATTTCGTATGAATTACGAATAAGGTCACGTGCAAGGTTATCGGGTGCAGTATGTGGGTTGAGACCTATCCAGTGTTTTGGTGACTCGTTATATGGATTGCCGATGCAGTCGTATTGAGCTTTCAACTCATCAATCCGTTCGGGCTGACATTTAAGAGACACCACCTGAAAATCATTAAGGTCAAAGAAGCAAAACATGTGTCCGCAGACGTAGAATACGAGTACACCATCGCCATTCTTGAACTTTACAAACGGCTGTTTCTCCTCCACGTCTGCACCAAACGACAGGCAGTAGTCTCTATATTCCTCGACGTTCATCCTATAACTTTGCTACTAATTTGCTGATCTTCTGTTTCGTGGCTTCGGTCTTTTGCTCGTCAATCTTGGCAGTGACGTGACCGAGGTTCTCCACCTGCCAATAGTTGCAGATGTCGCGGAACTCGGCGAGTGCGCCGTCATAAACATTCGGCGAATAAGAGGACATGAGAAGCACCATCTTCTTCACTTTGGCAGGTTTGTTCACGCAGTACATGCGCTGGACGGGTGCCTGTATCTGTGCGCTAAGCGTGAAGTAATAGATAGGTGCCGCCAGTACCAGCACTTCGGCTTCCGCCATGAGCGGATAGAGTTCCTGCATGTCGTCTTTCTGAATGCACGCGCCGTTGCCTTTGCCGTGGCAGTATTCGCAAGCGAGACAGCCCGCTATATGCTTGTGCGCCACATTAACCAGCGTCACTTGGTGACCTGCTGCTTCGGCTGCGTTCTTGAACTCTTCCGCCATCCATGCGGTGTTACCTTTGGCTCTCGGCGAGCCTTGTAAAATAAGGATATTCATAGTATTATTGTGTTATTGTTTGCGACAACATGCCGCAAAGTTACTGAAAATAATTGACATACGCAAATAAATCTATCATTTTTTGAAATTTTATAGCCGTATTGCCGCAGATGTTGGGCGTTTGGTCGGAAAAGGAAAGAAAAAATTGGTCATATCACGCAAAAGTAGTACCTTTGCACTCGAAAATCGAACGATATGGATATTTTACACTGGTTTTCCGGCATACAAGTATGGCACTTGGAGGATGATTTCTACCTCATCCGCGATTTTACACCGGCACATCTGACGTGCTCGGTGATGCACACGCCGCTTATCCTCACGTTCTTCTGCACTTCCGGTGCCCTGCAGGGTGACATTGACGGCAAGCCGTTCGCGCTCCATGCCAACGAAGCGCTGCTGACACTGCCCTTGCAGACCATACGGCTCCATTACATCAGTCCCGACCTGCGCTGCACGCTCACTGCCATGTCGCGCACGTACGCCGAGGAACAGAACGTGGGCGAGGAATACACGCTGTACGAGAATATTCTAAAGAACCCCGTGCTAGTTTTCTCCGAGGAACAGATGCGCGCCAACATCGCCATGACGGAGATGTATTCCTATATTGTCCAGCAGCGTCAGCACCCGCGTCAGCGCGAGATACTGATTACCCTGCTCAAAGTGAACCACATGCTGCACGCCATGTCGCTGCACAACATCGAAGCACCCGACACCGCCATGGAGCGTACCGGCACGCTCGCCGTACGTTTCAACCGTCTGTTAGAGGCGAACTACACGCGCCAGCATCATATCGCTTTCTATGCCGGACGTCTGGCGGTCACGCCCAAGTACCTGAGCACGGCGGTCATGCAGGCGAGCGGACACACCGCCGGTTGGTGGATAGACTACTACCTCATGCGTGACGCGGAGCGTTACCTGACGGAGACACGGCTCACGGTACAAGCCATCGCCGACCTGCTCGGCTTTGCGGATCAGTCCTCGTTCGGCAAGTATTTCCGCCGCCAGCGTGGCACTTCCCCCGCCCATTTCCGAACACAACATACTAACAAAAACCACAATAACAATGAAACAGACCATTAGACTTACGGTACTGTGCATCTGCCTGTTAGCGGCAGGGATGGCAGGAGCCAAAGAGAAAGCAGAAAAAACGCCTGTACAGCATGGCCTTGCGGTCACGGCGCACCTGAACTACGCGACGCTGCTGCGCAGTACGAAAGAGGCGACGCGCCTCGATGTCAACCCTTGGCTGGGCTCAGCTCCGGGCATCGGTGCCGCCTACCATCTGACCAAAGGGCATTTCACCTTCGACCTCGGCGGTGAGTTGGAGTACGGCGTTTACACCAACCGTAGCGGCAGTGCCATCATCATAGGCGCGACCACCGTCCCGGGCGGTACGATAGAGATGATACAGAACCTCAATGTGAATATCCCGTTTATGTTCGGCGGCGAGTTCGGCAAGTTCTATTTCAAAGTAGGGCAGGTCCCTCGTTCTGCGTCTATGGCTTGGGTGCGCGGACGGAAAGCGGAAGCAAGCAGTACAAAGTGAGCCGAATGCCGCAGTTACGCTGCCGTGCGGAGATAGGCGGTGAGGTGGGTGCTTCGAAAAACGGCATGGCGCGTTACCAGTTGGGCGCCTATGCGGACTACGGCGTGCTCAACGAGCGTCCTATCCAGCGCAAAGGCTCCTATGCCGACGGCGTGCCTTACCACATCGCCGACGAGAGTACGGCGGATATCCTGCACAATCTTTCCGTAGGCGTGCGTTTCACCTGTTTGTTGGACTTCACTAAAAAATAACGACCATGAGAAAAGTATTATTTGCGATAGCAGTAGCCGCACTCTGCACATCCTGCGTCTATGACGCGAACGATTTCCTGGCGGACGAGACCGTCAAGACCTACGACTACACGTCCGAAGAACTGTGGACGAAGCACGGCGACAACCGTATCTACGGCATTCTCTACACACCGAAGGGCGTTAGCGGCAAGATGCCCGTATGTATCATGAGCCACGGCTTCAACGGCAGCCACAAGAACGCTCAGGGCTACAGCGAAGCCATGGCGCAATTAGGCTATCTGACATATGCGTTCGATTTCTGCGGAGCGGGCACACGCTCCAAGAGTGACGGCAAGACCACCGACATGTCCATCATTACCGAGCGCAACGACCTTGAAGCCGTCATCGACTACTTCAAGTCCCGCGACGACGTGGATGTGTCGCGTATCTGTCTCATGGGCGACAGCCAGGGCGGTATGGTCACCGCTCTCGCGGCGGCGGACCGCAAGGACGACATCGAGCGGATATGCCTGTTCTATCCCGCACTCTGCATCCCGGACGACTGGGAGGAGAAATACGGTTCCATCGAGAACGTGCCCGAGACGACGCAGATGGGAAAGGTGACGCTCGGTTCGGTCTATTTCACGGACGCATGGCCGCTTATCGGCAAGGTGTATGAGGAAATCAGCAAGTTCAAAGGCAAGGTGCTGCTGGTACACGGCACGAACGATACGACGGTGCCTATCTCGTACAGCGACCGCGCCGCATCGTCGGAAGGCTATGGCGCACAATGCGAGTACCACATCATCCAAGGTGCCGGTCACGGCTTCCACGGCAATGACCGCCGCCAGTCGCTCACCTACGCCATCCGCTTCATGAGCAAGTAAGAGAATTTTTCTCGCATAATACAAACATGTCCTCTATCAGACTCACGCAGCAGCGTGGGTCTTTTTATCTCCGCATGTCGCTGGGATTGAAGCCGAGATGCTTGGTGGCAAACTTTTTTACTCAAACTCTTGTGTATTCCAAATTTTTGTTGTACCTTTGCACGCAAAACGTGCAAGAAGAAAATAAGAAATTACTTAATACTACTCATTTATGAAAAAGATTGCGTTTATGCTGCTTGTTGCAGCGATGACTATGGTCGGTTGCAAAAAAGCCGACACCAATAACGAGTTGAAACCTTTTGATGTTCAGAAGGAGTTTACGGAAAATGCCTTTACATTCTTCACTGGCGCCAAAGTAATCATGTCCGGCGACCAAACGAACGCCAATGCGATGACCATCGGTTGGGGTGCGTTGGGTAACTATACCGGCTACGACTGCCCGATAGTGACGATTTTTGTCGCTCCGGCACGTTACACGCATCAGTTCCTCGACCAATACCCGCGTTTCACGCTCATGGAGTTTGATGACCCGGAGATTGCGCGCTATTTAGGCACACACAGCGGTCGTAACGGCGACAAGACCGAAGCGCTTGGGCTGCATGTGGCTTATACCGAGAACGGCACGCCGTATTATGAGGAAGCCAAAACGGTTATCGAGTGCGAGATCCTGACCGCCTTCCATCAGACGGCAGACGATTTCCGTTCGCAGCACATGCATGAGTTCTATGACAACTTCGGCGCAGGTATTCACACCGCCTATTTCGGCAAAGTAATAGGCGCTTGGAAACGGTAAATTATGGAAGATTTCAAAAACAAAGTAGCGGTGGTGACCGGTGGTGCGCAAGGTATCGGCCGTTGCATTACCGAGCAGTTACGTAAAGCAGGAGCGCAAGTTTGCGTGATTGATATTCAGGAAGGAGACCATTTCGTGGGCAATCTGGCGGACAAACAGGTACTGGAGCAGTTTGCACAAGAAGTCATCGCCCGATATGGTCACGTGGATTACCTCATCAATAATGCGCTGCCGCTGATGAAGGGCATAGACACGTGCTCGTACGAGGAGTTCCAATATGCGATGAGCGTTGGCGTTACCGCACCGTTCTATCTGGCAAAACTCTTTGCACCGCATTTTGCGCCAGACGCAGCCATCGTCAATATCTCTTCTTCGCGCGACCGCATGAGTCAGCCGCAGACCGAGAGTTATACTGCCGCCAAAGGTGGCATAGCCGCCCTGACTCATGCCTTGGCGGTTAGTCTGGCAGGACGGGTGCGCGTCAACTCTGTCTCTCCCGGATGGATAGATACACAGTACAAAGTCTATGAAGGTCCCGATGCAGAACAACAACCTGCCGGTCGAGTCGGCAATCCGATGGACATAGCGAACATGGTTTTGTATCTCTGTTCGGAAAAAGCCGGATTCATCACCGGCGAGAACATCTGCATTGACGGTGGAATGACCCGCCAGATGATTTACCATGGTGATAACGGATGGAAATTAGAACAATAATATTTACTCACCAAACAAAAAAAGCAATGAAAAAAATCTTTCTTTTTGCATGTGTAGCGGCAATGTTCGCTGCCTGCACCAACAGTCCTGCTCCGCAGAACAAGTCATTTATGGAATTAGCACGCGAGCGCTATGCGGTGCGCGAGTATGCACAGACACCTATTGAACAGGCCAAACTGGATTCGGTTCTTGAAGCCGGACGCTTGGCGCCTACTGCCAGAAACGTGCAACCGCAACATATCTATGTGCTGCAGAGTGCCGAAGCCATTGCCAAGATTAACGAACTCACCCGTTGTGCCTACGGTGCGCCGGTGGTGTTCCTTGTATGCTATGACACCGATTCCGTTTGGACAAGAAACGGCTCCAACTCCGGCGATATGGACTGCTCCATCGTGGGCACGCACATGATGATGGAGGCTACGGAACTGGGGCTGGGCACATGCTGGGTCAAATACTTTGATCCCGAGGAGGTGGCCTCTGCTTTTGAGTTGCCGGCTAACCACAAGCCGTCCTTCTTGATGCCATGCGGCTATGCGGCAGAGACATCCAAACCGAGTGACAAGCATTTCTCCCGCAAACCGATTAGCGAGACAGTAACATACAAATAATGCCTCTCTCCTTGCTCAGAGCAAATCGTGCAAGCAATATAAGGATACACTATGAAGATAGACACCACTGACATGTGCTCGCATTTGCAACGGAAGTTGTTTGATGCAGAAGGAGCATACCGCGCCATCCGCGAAGAGATAGAGCGCGATGAGGAACTGACGGCGGTCGTGCGTTCGCGCCAGTTGCATGTGTATCGCAACGGAAAGAAAGTGCTGGTGTTAGCAGGAAAGGCAGCGCCGAAAATCGTACGGGAAGACAAACTACACAATCATTGGTTATGACAAGACAAATCCTTATACCTCTTCTGGCGGTAATGATGCTCACCGCCTGCACGCGCAAGGCGGAACAGACCTGCGCCCCCGTCTATGACCAATCGGATTTCGTAGAAGTGACGGAGGTGGTTCCGGACGTTATTCTGGAGATCCGCTACTACAGCACCTATAATTTTGTAGGCGCGCGCGTAGACGGCTACCAGCGCCCGATAGCGTTGATGACGCGTCAGGCGGCGGACTCGCTCAAGGTGGTCAGCGATGAACTGAAGGCCAATGGTTATCGTCTGAAGATTTGGGACACGTATCGTCCGCAACGGGCTGTCAATCACTTCATTCGTTGGGCGGAGGATGTGCAGGACACGGCGATGAAAGCGGTCTTCTATCCGATGGTGGACAAGAGCCGCTTGTTTGACGAAGGATATATCTACGCCCGCTCCAGCCACAGCCGCGGTTCGACGGTCGACCTGACGCTTATCGATGCTGCCACCGGCAAGGAACTCGATATGGGTTCGCCGTTCGACTGGTTCGGAGAGGAGAGTCATCCGAATTACCGTTGCAAGCTGTACCGGCAGTCCGAGAACCGCCTCATCCTCCGCAATGCGATGCTCCGCCACGGCTTTGAAGGTATCGACAGCGAGTGGTGGCATTTCACATTGGCGAATGAGCCCTATCCGGATACCTATTTTGATTTCCCGATAGAATGAAGGCGACAAAACATCTCTGCTAAATATGAATACCGATCGCATTCTTCGCCGGCTTCTATCTCGGTCTCGGCATCGCGCTCTCCATCGCCGGTGTGCGCTATTTGGTCAGTTGGTGTAAAACAAAATGCAAACAATAACCGCACATAGAACCATTCGATTAGCCGAGCCATCGGATATGCCGGCTATCATGCAGGTTCTGGAGGCAGCCAAGCAGATCATGCGTTCGTCCGGTAATCTGCATCAATGGGTGAACGGCTATCCGTCCGAAGCGGTTATTAGTGCCGACATGGAGCAAGGCGTGGGCTATGTGATAGAGGAAGACGGACGGATAATTGCGTATTTTGCGTTCATCCCTTCACCCGAACCGACGTACGCGCAGATATACGATGGCCAGTGGCTGGATGACGAAATGCCGTATCATGTGATTCATCGCATCGGCAGTTATCCGGACGCGCATCATGTGTTTGATGACATCATGGCCTATTGTTTCTCCTGCGACCCGAATATCCGCATAGACACGCATCGCGACAATACCATCATGCAGCATAATATCGCCAAGCATGGCTTTACGTACTGCGGCATTATTTACCTGGCTTCCGGCGATGAACGATTGGCGTATCAGAAATTTATAGGCTGAATCTGTCATTGTAGTATTGGTTCGATATTGATTCGATAACGGTTCGAAAACGGCCCCACCACTTAGTTCTCAAATCCGGTGCAAAGGTACTGCATTTTTCGGATATATGCAATAGTTTGTCCCCCATGTCCTGAAGAATACAGAGTACGGACTTGCTCATGTTAAATGTTAAATGTTAAATGTTAAAAGTATAGGAATTGCAAAATGCAAGCCCAACTGATTTTTTCGGGAAAAGTCTTGTATATTCCAAATTTTTGTAGTAATTTTGCAGGCAAATTGAAATCCTCACAAACAAAAATTAATATCATTATGAAAAAACTCATCTTACTACCCATTCTTTTTGTAGCAATTATGCTGCATGCACAGGCTCCCTTTGAAGGAACCATCGTTATGAAAATCATGCACTCGTATTCGCAAGAATATCTGAATATAGAGCCCTATTTATTCTCCGGCGTGGACACTATAGCCGTATCCATCAAAGGCGATAATATCCACATACACTTCAAACAAAGCGGTTTGCACAAGATATACAAAGACGGTCAACTGATTTATTACAGCGAGAACCTGAAAGACGGATTCTCCATCGTTGACCACAAGCAAGATATGAGCGGTGTCATAGAAGAGGAAAAGAGCAACGAGACACGCACGATGTTAGGACAGTCCTGCTCAGTAATGAAGCGGAATATATTATTGAACATGTCCACAATTCGTTTGGATTACTGGTTGGCAGACAACAAATGGAACATATCGCCGAAAGCCTTAGAGCGTTTTCACTCCGATTTGAGTTCGCACATGATGACCGACTTAGGCGGTAAGTTGTGCATGAAGATGTCAGCACAAGCGTATATAACCGGCGCGACAGACGATGTGATGAAATACGCCAAAGAATCCTTGAATCAGCAGCAACGTGAAAAAGTCTTCGGTTCCACCAGTAAGGAGGTAAATGAGATGTCGTTGTCTCAGATAGCCGAAATAGTAGCCATCGAGTCAAAACCGATATCGGACGAGGTATTCCAACCGGCAGCAGACATCCGTATCGAAGCCCTCGTATTATCAGCTGCGCCGTCCATCAACCAAAAGACCGACGAGATTGTGCGCGAAACGATGAAAACGACGCTAATGTCCAATCCGTCATTCGCCAAGAAAGTGCAAAAAGGCAAGATCAACTTAGATGAATATGTAGATGAGCGGTTGGCTAAGGCGGCTCAAAGCAGGGAAATAATGGAAAACAGCAATCTGCCTCAGGTCAAAGCCGCGCGAGAGATGATGGAGAAAGCGAATATGGACACCCAGACCATAGGCGCAACAGATGAAGATTTATCCTTCAACATGATATATGGAGAACGTGATAGAGACCTGCAGACCCGTAACAAAGCATGGCTGAAAGAGCATGAGAAAATCGGTCAAGAGGCCGTTCAACCGGTTGCCTATGATTTGGATGAAGAGTGGGATTTCTAAATATGGTTTATTGCTCCTATCAGCATGGATAGCCCTAGCTGCTCATGCACAGTCAGACTCCGCGCGCTTTGACCGGCCGTCGCTGTGTCTGATGATGGCAGCGCGTCCGGAGCAGGCCTTCGGTCAAGAGATTGAAGTCATTTTTCGGGACATGGAAATGCCTGAACGTTTCAACGATCACTCGTTGGGCGTTCGGGTCGTCAAGTTCTCCTACGCTCAAAATGAGGATGTTGTAGCACAAATACTCGGCTTTGCAGATCATGTGCAACTGCCCAAGAAAATGGTAGCTAAATGGTTCGGAAGAGACAAACAAACCGGAACGTTCAACACCGATCTGATTGCAGAAAGAGGTATCTACAACGCCAGCAAGCAGGATTTTCTAATAGCCGACAACACGATTCGTAGCAAGGCTTTGTTAGCAGATGCCGGCGAGAAGCTGATTAGTCACACCTTCCTTGTGGTATGCGATTACACCTATAACCGCGAATACTCCAGCGCCAGCAACCGCGAAGACGAAAACCATCTCTACCAGAAAGACAACCGACTGGCGTCGTTTGAATTGACCTGCACCTCGTATCTGTTCCGCTTGCAATGGAACGACTCCGTGGCAGCTGTGTTCTACCAAGATTACTATTGCGCCAATCCCGACGAGGCAAAGGCAAAAGCCTTTCAACAGGACAAGTCCACCTTCCAAATCGAGTATGTAGGCAGCTGTTCGGACACAGAAAAAGAGACCAATCCGGGAGGCGTCTATACCAATCAGCAACTTATCAAAAAGACCTGTGTGCGCTTGTGCGACAAGAACCTGACGAGTTTGCAACACGCGCATCCCGAGTTCCGCATCAAAGCGCCGCTGGTAAGTACTTCTCCGCTCAAGGCCTATATAGGTTTGAAAGAAGGTGTAAGTTCCCAGTCGCGGTTTGAAGTATTGTTGCCGATTTATCAAAAAGACGGCACCTATTCCTATCGGCGTGTAGGCGTCATAAGACCCATTGCCGGCATGATTTGGGACAACCGCTATATGGCGAATGAGAATGAGCAGAGTCTGGATGCAACCTATTTCGAGCAAGTGTCAGGAGACAAGTTAACCTCCGGCTTGCTTATTCGTGAAATGGATTAAAGGAATGATATCATGACCCAAAAAGAAGACATAGCACAAGACCCTATTCGCATCGTCTTTGAAGAAGCGGAAAGACAGTCGGCTGCCTATGACGGCGACCGGTCAATCGGCGAGTGCCAATACAACGTGGACCGGACCGGCAGATGGGTGATTGTGCATACCGGTGTGCGACCGGAATATAACGGCCGCGGCATCGCCAAACGCCTGGTGGAATGCATCATAGATGCCGCCCGTGAGCGTGATGCGAAAATCATTCCCGTCTGCTCCTATGCCCAACGCATGATGAGCGGCAAAGACGAATACAAGGACGTATTATAGGATGAAAACAATCGAGGTAGTTGCAGCCGTCATCTGTGATGACCAGGGACGTATCTTCGCTACGCAACGAGGCTACGGCGAGTGGAAAGACTGGTGGGAGTTTCCGGGTGGCAAGATAGAAGCCGGCGAGAGCAAAGAAGAGGCGTTACGCAGAGAAATACGCGAAGAACTGGATGCAGAGATAGAGGTCGGAGAATTGATGAAAACCATCGACTATGACTACCCGGCTTTCCATCTGACGATGCATTGTTATAAATGTCGGTTACGGGTTACGGGGTACCGGTTACGGGAGCATGAAGCCGCCAAATGGCTCGCCCCCGACGAACTCCATTCCGTCCAATGGCTTCCGGCAGATGAGGATTTTGTGAAGGAATTGCAAGAAATGAGAAAGAATTAACCTATTCACACAAAAAAGCGGCTTTCAGGTCGCTTTTTTCATGTTTTATTTGCGTATATCAAAAAAAATCCGTACCTTTGCAGTCGCAAAGGTTATGATGATTTACTGTTGCAAACAAACAATCGAGATATGAAAAGAAAATGCTGGCTTGTCGCCATGATAGTACTTGGCTTTATCTCTGCGAAGGCTCAAAACACGGATCCTCTTGCAGAAGGAGTAGCTTCGGTTGCCACTATTGTGGGTGAGACGGAATCGTTGGAAACGGCTCCGGATGAGCGTGTTCCTGACAGCGCGGTGGTAGTGAAGGTAGAGGAACTTCCGTTGTGGAAACAGAAATTGTATTACGGATATAATTTTGACATTTATTTCCACAACGACACGCGTTCCAACCGCAAGGAGAACGGCTGGTCCATTGCGCTGGAACCGGAGATAGGCTGGCGATTGAAAGAACGAATCCATCTGGGTCTGCGGGTGGGCGGCAGTTATCAAGACTCCTATACCACCTATTCCTACGAAGCGCTGGACGGCAGTATCGTGTCGGAGGATTTGCGTGTAAAACAAGGCAGTTGGAATGTGACTCCATATGTGCGTTACCGTCTGAAGACGTTGTTTAATGACAAAGTAGGCATATGGCTGGAAGCGCATCTATACACCGGCATGGAGTTTCCGAACGTAGCGAGCGGTTCAGCCGCCGGCACAGACTACGACGGTCTGAAGCACAGCGTTATCTACGGCGCTCAGTTGTCGCCGGTTATCACCTATCAGTTCAGCCGCAAGCGTACCTTCCAAGTGTTCTTCTCCATCCTATCTGTCGGCTACAGCGGCACTACGTTCTGCTATGTTGATCCCGCCACCGGTGCTCGTCATAACGAGTATACCAATGATGTCATCATCTTCTCCGGCAAACTACGCAATCTGCTTGCCAACCAGTTCACTCCCGGACTATACGGTCTGAAATTCGGAATCCAAAAAAGTTTCTAAGTAAGAAAGTGAACGTCGAAAGCAGGAGTGAAGAAGAGAAAATTGCTCTGGAAAGTTCCGCTTGCCTTTATCGGTTTCATTATCGGAACGGTGACATTACTACTATTTTTAGTAGTAACCGTCCTATATACCCCTGTCTTACGAAATGCCGCCATAGAGAAAGGTATTGTAATTGCGCGTGAACAGACGGGTCTGGATATCGATCTGGGTCAGTTTGACCTCTCGCTGTTCCACCATTCGCCGTTGGTGCTTTATCATGCCTGGAAAGGCGGAATGGATTTACCCCTGGAGATGGATATAGACAGCCTGTTTGTCGGTCATCGCGGACAAGACACCCTGATTTATGCCCATTCCTTACATCTCCATGCCACGCTTCTCACCTCTCAGGGTTGTAGCGATCTTCTGTCTGTCCCTATTGTGATAGAGCGTCTGCAGATAGACGAGACGACTTTCCATTCGGACAGTATGATTGCAGCCGTGGGTATTGACGCGATTATCGGCCAGTTGGCCGTTACCAGTCCGGGGCTGAACATCGGACAAGGCGAATACCCGATACACGGGTTGCTTCTATCGGACACCTACGTGGGTGTCGACTTGCGTGAGACTCCTCCGGACACGACCGCTTTGGATATCCCCCCGGACACAGTTGATGCCGCTCCAATGCCGATGGCATTTGATGTTCCGGACGGCAAGTTTAGCGATGTACGGTTCCGCCTCACGCCTATCGGTCTGGATGTAGCCGTCGGAACGCTTGAGACGAACGCATTGGCCGATGTGGGAGAAAATGTATACAACGCCCGCAGCATACTCATCGGCAGTACACGATTCACGATAACAGGCTTCTCTCTCCCGATAGACACCTTCCAAGGAAATGCATATGTGGATTTGAACAAGCAGTTAATCACCAGCCGTAGTATACATATCCGCTCTGACGAGATGGGTGCTCAGGCGGGGCTGTCTGCCACCGAAATGAACCTGGAGACCATGCGGGTGGAGGTGACCGCCGATGCGGATTATCAGGGCTCCGTAGCACAGTTACACGGATATTACGATATAGACGACGAAGCGTATTCGATGCATGTAGATGTGGAGAAAGTCAATCTTTCTTCCATACTGCCGGACAGTCCCGATATGGTGGTAGCGGGTGAGATACACGCCGAAGGCAAAGGAATAGATCCCAGCTCGCCTGCGATGCGGAGCAAAGTGAATCTGCACCTGACGGACGCCATCTATGATGATATCCAGGTATCCGGTCTGTCTATGGATGCCGAAGTGGCAGACAAAAGTGCGACTGGTGTCTTGCATCTACCCGTGATGATGAGGGATAACAGCATGCAGGTGGAGGCCCAGACGGAGCATCAGTTCCGCATAACCGATTTTATGAAGATCAGCCAGGCAAGCGTGGATTATCGGACGCAGATGAGCGATGTGCACGCAACCATGGCAGATGAGGATTTCCATGTACAACAGATGGATGTCCACTTTACCACAGACACGATCACCTCTCTGTCTCTCGCGACAGAAGGTCTCCATATGGAGATGAAGAGTCCGATGTACGTGCTACAGCTGCTGGATTCCATACAACCTCTCCTGCATGCAATAAGCGACTCCTCGGTCATCAACCCGATCACGTCTCTGGCCGACCTGACAAAATTGGACACCCTCCAGCAGCTGATACCGGATCTGTCGGCAAACATCACACTCTCACAAGGCAGTCCCATGCAACCGTTCATAGAACACCAGGGACTGGACATTCATGAGATAGACCTGTCTCTGCGTTCCGATACCCAACAAGCCGTATTGGCGCTGAACGCCTCCATTCCGGATATCCAGAACCCCGAGGACAGCACAGCCCTCCGTCTGCCTCAAGCCAAGGCGGCATTACGTATCACGATGCGAGAAGGATGCACGCAAGCCTCGTTCACGACGAGCAGCAAGATGACCGATGGAGCCATGACGCTACATGACTGGCGGACAGATGCCAACCTATGGTTCAACGTGGAGCGGAAGGACAACGACCTACAGGGTACAGGGCGTCTGACGATGGACAACTTGGCAACCGGTAAGATGGATTTAGGCAGTCGAGCCGTCAACCTGTTCCTCGCTCGTTCGGAGCTGTATGCAAATGCTATCAAGGTGGATGTGAAACCGGATGACATCCCGCTGGCTATCGTGGACACTATCCTGCAGTTAGCGGACCTGAACCTGAACGGATTCGTTCACATGCAAGCTACCGCAGACGGATTACCGTCACATCTTGATCTTTCAGCCGAGGTGCTGCCACTGGAAGTGGTTGCGCAGTACAAACCATATGACATACAGATTGGTCTGGGCGAGTTGCCTATTATGATAACCCATAATCAAGTGGATTTAAACAATCTGCCTATTTACGGAGCGGACAGCACCTATCTGTCCCTGAGCGGCGGTATGAACCTCGAGAGCATGCAACTGGATGTCACACTTGCGGCGGACAGTTTTGCTCCTGCGAAACTGAAAAAGGACGGTTCTCTCCCCGTTTACGGAGAACTGGCGACCGACATCCACGGACGTGTAAGCGGTACGACGGACAGCATTCTTGCCGACGTGAATATCACTCTTCTTCCCACCACAGACATCACCTATCCTATTGACAAGAAGAACCTGGCACAAGTCAAGCCCCAAGGAACCGTTCATGTGCGCTACGAATCCGCGGGAGACTCGCTGCTTTTACTCGGACAGGTGAATGTGGATGACGGCTTCATCCGCTATTCGCCCAGAATATATCCTATGATGCCTTTCCATGTGGATTCCGGCAGTCATGTGACGTTCAACGGCCCAATCGGTCAGACGCGGTTGGCTGTATCGGCTACGCAGAAAGTAAAAGGCGATGTGGAGTCGGAAGGGGAAGAGACCCGTCGCGTGGATTTTAGAACCGGCGTGAGAATGAACGGTGAGATAGATTCCATCGGAATTAGCTCAATCGATTTCTTCTTAGAAGCTCCAAAGGATGAGGAGATTACTCTTGAGCTGGCGCGGTTGAATGAAGAAACCCACGAAGGTTTGGCAGCGGTGTTGCTGGCAACGGGTATGTATGTGGGTAAAAGCAATGTGGCGGCTCAACGTGAAGGCTATGCGCTTAGTTCCATCATCAATAGTCGTATTAATGCTGCACTGGCGAATTCCAAGGTAGGAAAAATAGTGGATATCGATATCAGCAGCGCGCAGACGGAACATGCCGGAGGTAAGACGAACGATGTGAATATATCCATCAGCAAGTCGTTCTTCAAAGACCGTTTCCGTATCACCGTCGGCTCCACGATAACGGACAATCCGGAAGTCAATAAGACCAGTGGTTTGCTCAGCAATCTGTCCGCCGAATATAAATTGACCAAAGACGGCAATGTGTTATTACGTGCGTATGCAGATAGGGACTATAACAATGTGCTGGAAGGTGAACTGTACAAAGCCGGTCTGGGTGTTCGAGCACTCAAGGAATGGCGTCGCCGAGAGCTCTTCCGGGGGGATAGCATCATGCGCAGTTACGCGCTTACGACCGATGCAGGCGTAGCCTATCGCTCGAATAACAGTATTGGTCCGGACCTGACGATTAAGTCTTCGTTCAAGAATCTGATGGGTAATGGCGAGACCTTCACAATCAAAGGCAACGGAGCATACTACTGGGCGCTACGAGGCCGACATCCCGGGGATCCCAAGAAGACGGATACGTATAAGTTCGGCGTGAACACTTCGCTTGTCTTCCCATACCTGCATTGGATAGGAGACAATAATCCGGATGGCGACACGCGTTACATGTTCGGTTATCAGTACGAGAACATCGCAGGCGGTTACGGCGTACATAAATTAATCGGTTCGTTCACCTATTTTATTCGCAGTTCAAAATATATCACGCATGCGTTCACGCCATTCTCGCTTTCTGTAGTGATGATGAAAGCGGAGTCGGACAGCCTGATGGACAAAGCGGCCGAATATCCGCAGTTAATTAAGGTGATCGCCAGTGACGAGTTCGTTCCGTCTATCGGCTATACCTTCACGTACAATGACTATCGTTCCAAACGAGCAGTCAACACATTGTTTGAAGTGGGTGTGAAGGAGTCGGGTAACCTGATTAATGCGCTCTACTGCCTTGCCGGACATAAATGGAATGAGCAGGATAAGAAACTGGGCGCTATCACGTTCCACCAGTTTGTTAAGATGAACCTTGAGCTGCGCAATAAGTTCAATTTCACGGACCAAGTATGTATCGCTACGCGTCTCTATGCCGGAGCGAACATTCCTCTCGGAAACTCTTCTACAGCCCCGTTGTCCGAAGCGTTCTATGCCGGCGGTCCGAACAGTATGCGTGCAGCATCCCCATATGCTTACGGACCGGGTAACTTCTACTCCGACAAATACAATCAGAACTTCTTCCATGCCGGTGATGTCAAACTGGAAGCGAACTTCGAGTTGCGCTTCCCCATCGTGTGGAAGCTATATGGTGCGGCATTCGTCGATGCGGGAAACGTGTGGAACTGGTATAGCGCGGCGAACCTGTTCAAAGAGGCAGGAATCACGGATTACGTAACGCAGTTGCAGCTACACGACGAGCTATACGACGGCATCATGGACAATCAGGAACTGCTGAGCCAGATAGCCCTCGGCACAGGTGCCGGCTTGCGCCTCGACCTGGACGGACTGGTTATCCGTCTTGACATAGGTGTCGGCATACATGCTCCGTATCAGACCTACAAGTACGACAAGAAAACATGGCAACCCGACAAGTCGCAGCCGATCAACACGTATTTCAACATCCCGTCGGCGGTTGATGCCATTCGTGTCAATTTCGGAATCGGATATCCGTTTTAATTGATGATTTATCAAAATACAATACATTATGGTACATGATCTTTACATTTTGATGATTACGGCAGGCGTAGTGAGTCTGCTGTTCAAGCTGATGAAACAGCCGGTGGTACTGGGTTATATTGTAGCCGGTGTGCTGGTTGGTCCGAACTTGTTCGGCAAGTCTCTTGTCGATGCGGAGAACGTAGAATCGTGGGGTAATATCGGAGTACTGTTCGTCCTGTTCTGCATCGGTCTGGAATTCCGAATCAAGAACCTCCTCCGTAGTGGCAAGGTAGCGGCCATCGGTGCGCTGACCATTATTACCGGAATGATGCTTTTAGGTTTCGGAGTCGGTATGTCGGCAGGTCTGGGAACGATGAACTCCCTCTTTCTGGCAAGTATGTTGTGTATGTCCAGCACCACGATTGTAATGAAGGTGATTGATGAGGCCGGCATGAGCAAGGAGCGGTTCGTCAAAGGCGCCACGAGTATCCTTATCATCGAAGATGTAGTGGCTGTGGTGCTGATGGTGATGCTGTCCAGTATCGCTATCAGTAACAAGTTTGAAGGTGCGGCACTACTCGGTAAAGTGGGGGATCTGGCACTCACGCTCGTGGCATGGTTCGTTGTGGGTGTGCTGGTTATCCCGACGTTGCTGCGCAAGGTAAAAAAACATCTGAACGACGAGACCCTCATCATTCTCTCGCTGGGTCTGTGTCTGGGCATGGTGCTCACGGCTGAGGAAGCGGGTTTCAGTAGTGCACTCGGTGCATTTGTGATGGGATCCATTCTGGCTGAGACGGTAGAGGCACATCGTATCGAAAAGCTGATGACTCCGCTGAAGAATGTGTTTGCGGCTATCTTCTTCGTCTCTGTAGGTATGATGATCAACCCGTCAGACTTGGCGGAGTACTGGCCTAATATCCTGTTAGTCAGCGGAGTGGTTGTTCTCGGAATGATTCTTTTCGGCACGTTAGGTTGCTGGTGGGGCGGTCAGACGATGCGCGATTCCATGCTGACGGGTTTCTCATTCGTGCAAATCGGCGAGTTCTCGTTCATCATCGCCGGTCTGGGGAACAGTCTAAACGTGACAGATCCTGCTATCTATCCGATTATCGTTGCCGCCAGTGTGATGACCACGTTCCTCACGCCGTATATCATGAAGACAGCCGTCCCGTGCTATAATTTCCTCTATCAGCACGCTCCTACCCGTCTGCGTGACAAGATGGACAAACGGGAAGAGAAGGTGGCGCAACTGGAGATGATGACCAAGAAATCCGACGACAAGCCCTCCTTTGCGGACAAAGCGCGTCATGCGGTTCGTCACACCTTCCTTATGAAACGTCTGGTCAATCTGTTTATCAAGAACACAAGCGCGAACGACGATGTCCAATAAAATCGACACCAAAAACATGTGTTCGCATCTGCAGCGGAAGTTGTTTGATGCGGACGGAGCATACCGGGCGATACGCGAAGAGATAGAGCGCGACGCTGAACTGACGGCAGTCGTTCGCTCACGGCAGTTGCATATCTACCGCAACGGCAAGAAGGTGCTGGTGTTAGCCGGAAAGGCGGCACCCAAAGTAATGAAGGAAGACAAACTGAACTCGATGCTATAAACCGATGAAACGTGATTATTCCAAATGGTGTAGCGTGGCGTTGATAACCGCCATCTATGTGCTTGCCGGAGTGGCAGGCGTGCTGCTGTTCAATTTCACTAACTCACTAATCGCTAATCCTCTCATTCGGCTCTTTCTGGCGGACGTGCTGGCAACCGTCATCGTCTGGGCGTTCGGGCTGCTTTATGAGAACGTGTCGGTCTATGACCCCTATTGGAGTGTCTTCCCGCCGGTTGCATTCTTGATATGGGCGTGTTATACGGGCGTGTGGTCGTTGCCGGTCATCCTGCTGCTCATCGCATCCTGGTATTGGGGCTGGCGCCTCACGCGCAACTGGGCGATCACGTTCAAAGGTATTGCGCATGAGGACTGGCGGTACACCAAGTATCGCAGCCAACATCCGTTGGTGTTTCATCTGATCAACCTGTTCGGGCTGAACATGATGCCTACCCTGGTGGTCTTTGCGGCCATGCTGCCGGGACTGAAGCTGTTCGAGGAACAGCAATTTATGATTTATGATTTCAAATTTATTATTTGCATCATCGGATTTCTTGTTTGTGTTGCTGCCGCTACGATACAACTGATTGCGGACAAGCAGAGTCATGATTTCCGTGCGGCGAACCCGGGTAAATGCTGTAACGTAGGACTATGGAAACACGGTCGTCATCCGAACTATTTCGGAGAGATTTCATTCTGGTGGGGCATCTGGATCATGTATGCCGCCTATAACGGAGTGGACTGGTTTATCTGCGGAGCGATAGCCATGACTGCCATGTTCCTCGGCATCAGTATCCCGCTGATGGAGAAGCGCCAATTGGCTAACAAACCGGACTACGCCGAGTACCGCAAACATACACGAATTTTGATTTAACAAATTAGAATTTATGAGTTCAAAGATAGACACTACCTATATGTGTTCGCACTTGCAGCGGAAGCTGTTTGATGCGAATGGAGAATACCGCGCCATCCGCGAAGAGATAGAGCGCGACGAGGAACTGACGGCTGTCGTGCGTTCGCGCCAGTTGCATATCTATCGCAATGGCAAGAAAATCCTTGTCCTTGCCGGCAAGTCTGCGCCCAAAATCATACGAGAAGATCCATTAAACGGTTACCTTGATCTCACAGACGAAGATATCAAGGCGATACTGTAAGAAAGTTTGTAATAAGAAGCGAAGAAAAACGATGCTTATCCTTTTGAGCATATTATTACTGCTGGTTGTGATGCCCGCTGCCGTGCTCTTTCATCCCGCTTTCGGTCGGCGCATGTCGGCGGAGCGCAAAGTACGTATCGAGGCCTCGCCCAACTGGCGCAACGGCATGTTTCAAAACCAACTGCCTACGCCGCAGTTCACCGGTAACACAAACATGCTCAAAGCCATGTGGACGATGCTGAGGCGCAAGGATTCCAATCGTGTGCCCAAGGAACCGCTGCCTGCAGTCAAGACCGATTTGAAGAATTTGCCCGCCGACCGCGACTGGTTCGTCTGGTTCGGCCATTCCTCGTATCTCTTCCAGTTAGGCGGCAAGCGTTTTCTGGTGGACCCGCTACTTAAGATGGAGTTTCCTTCTTCGCTCATGCTCAAACCCTTTGCAGGCACGGAAATCTACACGCCGGAAGACATGCCGGAGATAGACGTGCTCATTATCACGCACGAGCACTGGGATCATCTGGACTATGCCACCTTGCGCGACATGCGGCCGAAAGTGAAGCATGCTGTCTGTCCGCTCGGCGTCGCCGAATACCTCGAGTACTGGAAATACGATCCGTCTATCATCTCTGAGATGGATTGGGGAGATATCCGGGTTTTCGAGTCGAATAATGCAGAAGAGGCGTACTGCATACATTGCTTACCAAGCCGACACTTCTCTAATCGCTTTTTGGGAAAACGCAATCAGACCCTTTGGGCGGCGTTCCTGGTGGATGATGGGGAGCGAAATGTGTATATTGGTGGCGATGGAGGCTATGACGGCCGTTTCCGGCAGGTACGTGAACAATGGCCTATTGACCTCGCCGTTATGGAGAACGGACAGTATAATTCCAACTGGGCAAATATTCACCTGCTACCGCAGGACTTGGAGCAAGCCATTTTGGATATGCAGCCCGAGCAGGTCATTACCGTGCATCATGACAAGTTTGCGCTTTCGACACACGCATGGTCCGAACCGGACAGCGTGGCACACGCAATTGCCGAAAAAAATGCTGTCAAACTATTAGACCAACCTATTGGAACAATAATATACTTTTAATTCATGCCTAACGCTGATTTGGTGCAATATATATTGTCCAAACAGTGGCTGACGACATACCCGATAAACATAAGTAAGAAAATATGAAAGTCATTTTAACAGGAGCCACAGGGTATGTGGGCGAAGGCGTGATGCTCGAGTTGCTGCGCACACCGCAAGTGGAAAAAGTGCTGTCCGTCGGCCGTCGGTCGGTGCGGATAGACGAGTACAGTTGTCTGACTGCAGAGCAGAAGCGCAAACTGGAAGAGTACATCGTGCCGGACCTGATGGACCTGCAAGCCGGTGACCCGCGTTTGAAGGGCTACGATGCCGTCTATTTCATTGCGGGCATCACGTCCGTCGGCACTCCCAAGGACGTCTATCGCCGCATCTCGTACGACATCCCGACGTATTTCGCGGACATCATGCCGGACAAGGAGAAGATGACGTATATCTACCTCAGCGGCGCAGGCACCAACCCGAACGGCAAACAATGGTGGATGCCGATTAAGGGTGCAACCGAGAACTACATTAACACGCTCGGTTTCAAGCACGCTTTTGCGTACCGTCCGGCTATCATGCGCTGGGCGAAGGGTCAACGGGACAGCAGAATGCAGCGGATGCAGTACGCTTATATCCTGTTCTATCCGCTGATGTACCTCTGCGGCCTGGCGAACAACATGACCGAGGTGGCGCACTCGATGTTAGTATGTACCCGTGACGGCTATCCGCAGTTTGTTATCAATCCCCGCGACATCACCAAACTGGCAAAGCAACTCTGACAAACAACCGCGAAAACGGATTCAAATATGTCCAATGTGGAGGAATATAGAGATTACTGCCTTTCGTTAGGCGCAGACGTGGAGGAAAAACTGCCATTTGTGAAGTTCAAGAATGGAGATGGCGTACTCGTGTTCTACGTCTGCGGACACATGTTCTGCTTCTTCGATTTGAATGATTTTCATGTGGTGTCGCTGAAGTGCCAGCCGGAACGGATAGACGAACTAAAAGCGCAATATGAGTGCATCGGCAATCCGTATAACGAGTCGCCGAAACATTGGATAGGTCTCAATCCGCATACCGCACCTGATGAACTGGCGCATGACCTTATCCGCAATTCTTATGAGATAGTAAAAGCCAAATATAGTAAGAAAAGATAACTCGCTTTTAACTTTTGCCTGTTTGTTGCATCTTATAGAGTGTATGCCCTGAGA
>Ga0265301_10001840_pt1 | contig 26341 bp, 38 predicted proteins | sample AusTroGonzalo_MG_2_FD_193488 | JGI IMG/M metagenome (GOLD analysis project Ga0265301, IMG submission 193488) | Bovine rumen microbial communities from tropical cattle in Woodstock, Queensland, Australia - Gonzalo_04 | ecosystem: Host-associated > Mammals > Digestive system > Stomach > Rumen ... | reverse complement strand
GATTAGAAAGAACATTAGGAGTTGATGTTGTTTGTGAGAATATAGACTTGGAATGTATCTTTTCTGATAGGGTAGACTCTGGAGTATATAATTTAAACTCTTTAGGTCTATTGCCTATTGACTCCAGAACTTTAATAGCAACGGTCCCTATTGAAGAGATATACGATTTATATGTAGAGTCATCTAAACGAACTGGAAATGATAAGGTTCTGTTTTCTAGGAATCTAAGGCAGTTTGTGGGTGACACTAAAGTAAATAAAGAGATAAAACAGACGTTGACCTTAAATCCGGAAGAATTTGGAAAAAGAAACAACGGACTCAAGGTTATAAGTAATAAGGTTAGCTATGATATTAATACTGGAAAATTTATCTTAGATTCTCCAAGTATTATTAATGGCTGCCAAACAACTAATGTTATCCATAACTACTGTAGTGAACTAATAAAGTTAGATGGAAAAACAAGAGAGTCAATAAAAACTGGTGCCTGGGTTCTAGTAACTATCATTGATGTTGGTGATATGTCAATAGAAGAGATAAATAAAATAACGGAGGCATCAAATAAACAAAATCGAATAAAATCTGTTGAGCTAAGTAATGCACTAAGTCCTGTTGCTGATGAAGTTAGAACTATGTTAGACAAAAACTACAATATCAAGGTTGATGTTAGAAAATGTCAAACAGAGATAGAAGAAGCATTGAGAAAAGAAAAAACCAAATCCAAAGCGCTTCAATTATCTGAACTGACAAACATGTATATTTCATGTGTAATGGGAAAACAAGATACTGCTTTGCATCAAAAAGCTCAATCAGCTTTTACAGGTACTCACGGATCTATCGCATTAGATCAGTTCTTAAAATTCCCATATTTAGGAGAATTGTCTTATTATTTGACACAAACTAGATATAGAGCAGTAAGCATTACTAGAAAATACGCTGGAGAAAGAGGAATAACTCCAATTGTTATTGTAAGCACTATTCATTATCAATTAGTGCTATCACTTTATGATAAATATAAGAAGGATAAAAAAGCAATTGAAGCTCTTGCAGCAGCAATGACGAATGAAGATGATAGATACAAGACCGTAACAGAAGACTTTGCTAATTTTTATAAAGCCGTAGTATCAGACAGTGCGCTAAACGATGAACTGTTGGATATGTCTGGAAAGATATTTAAAGAGTATACCTGTGTATCTTGTAGAGATGATATGTTATTTGCGGACTTTCCAAGCACAAAGAAAGAGTATAAGAATACCTTAAATCGAGTCTGTTTACGATCTGCAGTAGTACTAAAGAAAACAGTAAACGCTGCAGCCTGGGGCATAGACAAAAGGTTTGAAAAGAACATAAAGGATATTATAAAAGGATTATAAAAAAAAAAGAAAGGAGGTTATCCCAATTCCTCCTTCTTTTCTTCTTTCCCTGGCTTCTTCTCATGTCGTAGATAGGCAAGGTACTCAGTGGCATTCATCCGAAGAAAACTAACGTCATCTTTCGGAACTTCTCTGTCAATTGTTGGCTTTTTGTACTTCTTCGCCGGATCAATTCTAGTTCTCCCCATATCAGTATTAGTGTTTTTCAATGATAAGGAAATTAAACCCCAGAGATCATTAGGTTAGTCTCCGGGATTCAATAACAACATGGATGAAAATTGAAAATCTAATACATTAATAAGGAAATAAAGAGGGTTTCTAATCGCCCTCTTCTTTTTTAATCTCCACACGCCTAATCTCACCGGAAACTACAGCGCTGATGATTCTTACTCCGATATTGATTTTTGTTTCATCGGTTTCTGATATCTTCTTATTCTCTATTCCCTCCAATCCGATTCTAATTACTTCATCGGCTTCCAGGAGTGTATTTTTCAGCGCCTTCTTCCGGTATGTCTTGGCGTGTTCTAGTTCTTTCGATACCTGTTTTCTTAGTTCCAGGCATTTCTTTACGTCATATATAGTTTGGCGTAGTTCTTGTGGATAGTCTTGTGGATCTATCCGTCGTAATTCTCTTTCGTTCATTTGGTTTAGATTTTTAATTCATAAATAAGGCCTTTAAGATCTATCGGACGGTGAAAAAGAAAAGGAGAAATTTATATATTCTCCTTCGCTCTATTGTACATTTCTTGAATTCGGGCACACGTCGACTTGATTGATCGTTCCTGAAACTCTAATTCTCTATGTCTCTTGGAATCTCTCATAAATAACATAAACTCTTTCTTATATTTCCCAAGATAATCAGATTCATGATTTCTCACTATTTTCTTAGTTTCATCAACGACATAAGAAATCTCTATCATCGACGCGTATACTCTAGTCTTTTCTTCGCCTGCTTCAAGAAGTTTATAGTAGCGGTTAATAGTAGGTCTTTGTGTTTCAGCTACCATTGCCACTTTCACCATTTCTCTAATTGATTCGGGATAATAGATATATCCCTTAAGTTCAAATGATGTCATAGCTTTAAATCTTCTTTCATAAATAAGGCGTTTAAGGAATGCCAGTCGGTCAAAATCTTAATAATGATATGACAGAAAATGAAAAGAAGCGGATAGAAAAAGAAGTATATGAGTTTCTATCCCATCGAGTATCTGGTACAGTCCCTCTCGATATGTCTGATCTCTTTAATGAACTTGCCTATCGGATCTATACAATGGCCCAGGCAGAAGTAGGAAAACGGATAACACAGGAAAACTTAGATGACCTGCAATATCTGACTGAATGTTTTGGAGATGGTGGATCAATTACAGAGGAAGACGAAAAAGTACTAGCTCGATATGGTGAGTTTTTTGAATTCTTAACTCTTCTTAGAGATTTGGGAAATGGGAAAAGTTAAACAAGTAATAGTGATGAGAAAGGACTTGGGCATGAGAAAAGGAAAAATGATAGCCCAAGGTTCGCATGCTTCACTAGGCTCTCTATTAAAACTGGCTAATCGAAAAGAACATACAAATGGTTTCTTAAGGACTGAAAAGTGGACTAAGATTGAGTTTGATTTCCCGGCCGAGAGTGTATTGGATAAGTGGCTTAATGGAACTTTTACTAAGGTCTGTGTTTATGTTGAATCAGAGCAAGACCTAGAGGAGTTAAAAGCCAAGTGTGATGCGGCCGATATTCCAAACTCACTTATAACAGATGCAGGCCTAACGGAATTTCATGGTGTGCCGACTAAAACATGCCTTGGTATTGGGCCATGGTGGAGTGACGAGATTGATAAAATAACAGGTAATCTTCCTCTACTGTAATGGAAGAAGAAATAAATGATTGTTTACCAACTCTAATAATTAAGACATTTGAAAACTTGATGGCTGCTGGCGATGTTTATGGTGTTCTTCGCCTCCTAGATGATGAGGATGTACAAGAATCACTAAGTAAACTATATCCAACAGACTATTCGGATTTTATGTTTCCTTATGTCTGCGATCTTTATAGTGAAGCATCAAAGTATAATGCATTCGATCTAGATATAGAGAAATATAATGATCTCTCTTATCTATATGAGGACTACTTAACAATTTGTGAAGCCTTAAGTTTAGGTGAATCATTGTTTACGCTTAATGAAGTTTATGATTTACTAGATTCAGCTAGAGAGGCTATATGTCTATATATTCATAAACCAAGATTATCAGTTATTCATAGAACATTAGTTAGCGAATTACCATTTTAAGACTATGGAAAAGATATATACAAAACAAGTAGATTCGATAACGAGAAAGCTACTATTTGACCTTGGCTATTTTGGTGGAAAAGTCGAGGTAACCGGGAAAACGCCCGAGAATAAGAGAGACTATTATAAGAGGATTGGTTGGCATCCTGAGGAGAGTGGAATTGACAAAGAAGACGTTCGAATTGGTGATGTCGTCGACTGGCTCCGGGAAGAGAAAAATAAGCACATATCCGTTGACCCATATAGAGATGTAGAGGGAAACTTTATGTACTGTGGGAAGATAGTTGATATGTTGACTTGCTCCGGTGAAATAACTTATGCCTCCGAGAGTTTTGATAGTGCTCTGGGGATGGCAATAACTGAGGCACTTAAATCTCTGAAATAATGGATATTGAAACAGTCATCGAGGTAGTAAAGAGATGGGTAGAAGATGAGACTGGGCCCGGCTTTGGTTATCATATTGGCCACTGCGATGACCTAACCCACTACTACAACATGCTAAGAGATATGCTAAAAGACGTCGATAAGAATGGCCTAAAGGAAAGAATAACAGGAACGGCTTGGAATGTTGACGGAGGCATGGTGATTGAGGCTGATAAGGATTGGCCAAATGAGTGGAAAGATCATCAGGGGGTTAAAGTTGATTTTGAAGCCTGGTTTGAAGAGAATCTCGATGTGGACGAAGAATCTGACGAAATAGAAGACGAAAGCGATGGATGCTAAAAAGAGAAAAGAAGCTTTAGTGCATGGATATAATGTCTTTATGTCCACTACTCTTGATCCTGACAGTAAAGAGGTATTTGGGGCTGGTGTTGTCGTAGCTCTGGCGATTATGAAAGGAACGCTAGATGAGATAAAAGCAAACCCAGACTTAAAGACAAGAAAGGACGTACTGGATGAGATGGATTGGGAGATATTAGAGTTTGCCAATGAATATACTCACCATCTGGACAAAGAAAATAAGGAAGGAGAATAGTTCCTTCCCTCTTTTTCCTTAAATATGAAATAACAATTATAAAAGTATGGATAAAATTTTTGAAGATTTCAGAAAGTTTTATGGCGATAAGAATCCAGGTGGTTTGAGCGCTTTAGATGCTTACAAGAAGTATCAGAATAGCTACATCAATCCCAGCATCATCGAGGAAAGAGAGATGCACATTACTCAGTTGGATGTATTCTCTAGACTTATGATGGATAGACAAATATATTTTGGGAATGAGGTTAATTCTGATACCTGCAATATAACCGTTGCTCAGCTCCTATACTTAGATTCTGTGTCCAACGAGGATATAACTATGTATGTTAATAGTCCCGGTGGAAGTGTCATAGACGGCCTCGGTCTGATTGATACTATGGGAATGATTAAATCCGATATATCAACAATTGGGACTGGTATGGCTGCTTCTATGGGATCTCTGATAATTTCGTCTGGTGCTAGAGGAAAGAGAAAAGCTTTGACCAACTCTTGGGTCATGCTTCATCAATTGAGCTCAGGCATAAAGGGCAAATTCAAAGATATCCTGGTTGAGGCTGAATTCTGTAAACGACTGACGGAGAAGCTGTATAATCATTTAGCACAAAGAACAGGTCAGCCATATGATAAAATCGTAGAGGCCTGTGAAAATGGCGATAATTGGCTAAGTGCTGAAGAAGCTAAGAACTTTGGCCTGATCGATGAGGTTATCTATCCTAAATGGGATTAAAAGATGACAGATTCCGTGCTTAATGAACTTAAGAAAAAGGTAAATAAGGCGGTTTCGATAAAGAAAAAGATAACAGAATACTCAAAACTTCTCGAGACCCTGAAAGATGGTGAAACGGTTATGTGCTACACTGCTTCAGGAGTTAGGGGAATTAAATCGCTCGGTAATGAATTGTCGGACGATATAAGAGAGTATGCTATTTGTACAATCGAAACAAGAATAGCCAAATTAAAAAGCGAATACGAAAGTTTATGACAGAGGCTGAATTTGAAAACCTAGACAATAGGGTATCAGAAGCGAGGAGGATTAAGTGTGATATTGATAGATATACCCGCCTCTTAAACAAAGTAAAGACTCAAAACTACTATTTCTATATCTGTAGCTCTTTATCGATCAGCGATGATACTGATGAGGAGTTAGATGAGGAGTTAGGGATTCGTGAGTTCTTGATTGAGTCTCTTGAAAATAAAATTAAAGAGCTCCAAGAAGAATATAACAGCCTATGACACTCGAAGAATTAGAGAGGTTAGACAGAGGAAAGAAATTGATGCAGAAAATATCAAAGCTCAAAGAATTCCTAGCTGACCTTGATAAAACAGAGATTGGCGTTACTTATACTCCGCCACCTTCAAAAGGTCGATATTCTAAACAGTCAAACTTAGTTGATCTAGTTGGAAAAGACTTTATAAATGATAGAGTGAAAGGAGATTTAGTGCTATCTGTTCGTGAGGAGATTGTTAAATTAGAGGAGGAATTTAATGCCCTATGATAGTTGATCAGTCGTTAGTTCTGATTGAAGAGAAGCCAGAGTTTAATGTCTTTGGCCGAGAGAAGGGCTATATTGATACTCTTTTAAATGGACCAGTGGTGGATTTTATGTACAAGAAAGATGAAACCACTTGGGCTATGTCGTGGTATGATTTTAACCTTCACCTTAAGAAAATCCCTGGTTATCAAGAATTAGTCAAGAAGTTTAATTTGTCGGAGTATTTCTATGCAGGACCTAATACCGGAAAAAAGACTGATATAGTGTTTCCAAATGTTATAGGACCGACTGTTGGATTTCTTGGTCTGGGCAGAATTGATAGTTTTGGCAGATTGAGCATAAATTTAATCTTATCAGAGTGGTTTACTGAATCTCAACATCGACCACACATGATGATACGAACATATTTTGCTCTTAAAGATAAACTGTCAGATGTAAAAGAGACTCAGGATATCATGACTCCAAATACAACCAGTCCACTTATTCATGACCTTTTGATTAGACGATATTTTACTGTCTTATCGGAGGAAGAAAAGATTATGATTTGGGCAGGTTCCGGTTATGCAAAAAGACTGTGTATTGAGAGTTGGAAAGAGTTTAAGGAGATATATTATGACGTGTGAGAGAGCTATTGAGTTTTATAATATGCTTCACTCGAGGATAACACATTTCGGCGGGGATGATTGGTTTGTAGATCGGGCCGGAATTGTGTGTACTATAGCCGACGTGATTAAAGAGAAGATATTCGAATATAGCTATTTTATTCGACCTCCCTTCTCATCAATCGCCGGCCCAATAAACCCAAACCATAATAATTCCGCCGAAGATTATGCCACCAAAGATGAGTGAGGACATAGCTGCTAAAATACAAAGAGCATTTATTAACTCATCTTACTACAGCTATGATAAGTTTAAGAAGCATATGAATGAAATCTTAGACGGCTGTAATTTTATATCATGTAGTTTTGGTGAGCATGGAGATTCGCTGTCAAGGAAGTCAAACTATGAATTAAACTCTATATCAAATCTCTATGACAGATATAAATGGGAACCGAGATGGGAAAATGCAGAGAAATATGATTATGAGTATTATACAACAACGGGCTACCCTGATTGGACTGCTGTTAAAGATCTTCCACTAAATACCTGCCGACTAATGAAGCGAGATGGATATTATATGGATGTTCAGTTTATACACGAGAGTATGTATCAGGTTGGAGAACTCTATTTTGATAACCTAGATAACCTCGATGCACACGTACTAAAATGGATTCTATCATAATGGGAGACGACAACGGATATAGCTTATCTGACTGGTTTGAGATCGGAAAGATAACGGGCATGTTTAACTTTGATGCCCCCGGTTTAAGAGAGGCTGACCTGACGTATTCTGAGGCAATGCAATATCTCGGAGTACTACAGGAGATGCAAGAAGCTGGGGTACTGACTAATGAAAGTGCTCTAGAGGCATTAGACAAAGTATCAATTTACGACTATTTCAAGAACCTAGTTGATAAGGGAGATGAATATGTCGAATATATTGAGATAGGTAACTCTATTGTACCTGGATTTCAGTACAGGGTTGAGTCTAGGAATCACCACTTCTCTGATATTGTTGTTCTATATAAAGATGATGAATTTATAATATCTGAGAATGGAAACGCGACCAAGACCTATAAAACAAAGGAAGAGGCTGGAATCTATGTAATGAAATGGATTCTGATTAAAAAGGACTGAAATGTGCCAATTTGCTCACCGTAAGAAGTAAAATTCTTATAGGTGAGTTTAATTTACACAAATTTAAAATATAATATATGAGAGCAATTGAAAACAGAGTATTAGTCCAAGTTCAAAAGACTGGACCGACTGAAAAAATTGGATCTTTTGTACTCCCCGACGACCCCAATGGGCTTGAAACAGCAACAGTCGTATCGGTAGGTGATAAAGTTGATTCCGTTAAAGAAGGAGAGACTGTCTATCTATATGCTAATGCTGGCAAGGAGTTTTCAAAGGATGGGCAGAAGTACAAAGTTGTGTCATTAAGTGAAATTGTAGTAGTTCTTTAATTATGGCAGAAGGAAAATTAATTTACACAGGAAACGCAAGAGTTATTGAAGGAGTAGTAAAAACAGCAAATGCCATCAAAACTACTCTTGGTCCTGCCGGAAAGGCGGTTGCTATTTCTAGTGATATTGGACCAGAGGTTAGCCGAGATGGAGCAACAGTAGCTAAGTCGATTTCTTTCAAGGATGATGCTATGAATCTTGGTGCTCAGCTAGTAAAACAGGCTGCATCATTATCAGAGTCCTTGAGTGGCGACGGAACTTCAACATCTAGTATACTAATCAAAGAGTTAGTTGTAAAGGGTCAGAAAGCCGTTGAGACTGGATCAAATGTAAATGAGATAAAGGCTGGTATGTTAAAAGCTGGTAGATGGATGGGCGAGTATATCAAAGCACACTCAACTCCAATTGCTGGTGATCTAGAGAAGATTAGAAAAGTAGCAACCATATCTGCTAACAATGATCCTGAAATTGGTGATCTGATTGTTGATGGCTTAAAAGAAGTTGGCGTTAATGGAATCTTAACCGCTGAATTAAGTTCTGGTCTAGATACCACCATCAAGGTAACGACAGGTATGAAGCTTAGTCGTGGTTGGGCATCCCCCAATTATGCAACTGAGGATGATGGCAAGTGTATTATGGAAAATCCATATGTGATTGTCATCGGTGAAAAGATATCTAGCGTTAATCAGCTAATTCCAGTTCTTGAAACTATATCAAAAACAGCCGAACCATTCCTCTTAGTTTGTGATGATATAGACGAGTCAGTTAATACTATGCTTGTCTTTAACGTTATGAGAGGAGCCGTAAGATGTTGTGTAGTGAAGGGAATTGATTATGGTGATGCTAGAAAGAATGTAATGGCGGACATTGCTATTGCTACTGGAGCTAAATATTATTGTCAAGAAACTGGTTTATCCGTCGGTGATCAGGGAATTAACCACCTTGAAAATTTTGGCCGAGCTAAGAAAGTAGTTGTATCTAGAGATGATACAGTTATCTTTGAAGGCCAGGGAGAACCAGACGCGATTAATAATAGAATAGAGGTCTTGAAGAAAAGACTAGAAGACAAGGGAATATCTAATTATGATAGATCTAAGTTTGAGTCTCGTCTTGCTAATCTTGCTGGTGGTATTGGTATTATTTCTGTTGGCGGCGCGTCAGAAGTAGAAGCAAAGAACAAAAAGCAAACCGTCGAGGATGCTATTCTGGCTTCTAAGTCAGCTGTGGCCGAAGGATGTGCTCCTGGTGGTGGCTATATCTATCTAAAAGGTAGTGTAGAAGCTAGAAAGGATGTTGCATTCTGGAAGTCCTTAAGTGGGGCTGAAACTGAGGGCGCTGAAATTGTATTCTCCAGTCTGCCAGTCATACTTAGAACCGTCGTAGAAAATGCAGGTGTAGCAGCCGATGTAGTTCTTGAAGCAGTTATGAAATCTAAGAAGGAAAATTGGGGCTTTGATGCTAAAAACAAGAAATATGTAAATCTTGAAGAAGCAGGCATCCTTGACTCAACAAAGGTTCTGAGGGTGGCACTTGAAAATGCTATCTCAACTGCATCTACTATCCTACTTATTGATAATGTAATTGTGCCAGAACCAGACGAGAAAAAGTGTGATTGTGGAAAGTAATTCTACAAAAAAAAAGAAGAGTATCTTAGAGAAATCTAGGTTACTCTTTTGTTTCTGAAATGCCCCGATTCGCTATTCCGGGGCCATCAAAATCTAATTAATAGAAAGGCAAACTAATTTTGCCTATATTTTATAAAGATGAGAGGAAAACTAGAAAATAACAACGACGAAAATTATTTTTTTAATAGCGGATTGGGAGGAGTCGGAAAGATTCCAACAACTCCACCAGATGATCCAGGAGACGATGGCTATGATGATTTTGATGATATGCCAGATGAAGCCTGCTGGATGTTTGATACGATCTCCGCACTAATGGCAATGGATAAGCCTTTTGGATTTATTTTTGATATTGACAAAGTTGAGAAATTCCTAGAGGCAAGAGGATATACAATTGGTGATAAATATTTTAGCCACATTAACGATTCTCTAAAAGTTGCTATTAAGGGCGATCCTGATACAATTCAGGATTCGACTGATGATGCTAGAGATTATCATATCCGCCACGTATTTGCTACTGAAGTCCAAGAGATAATTCTCAAGTGGCTTCTAAAGATTGGAAAGTAAGATAGTTCTCCTTAAATTTTTAATATATTCATAATGGAAGAGGTAATTTTAAAGAAGTGGGAAAACTTGATTTATGCAGCTAAAGCTTATTGGATTGATTCTATTCCGACTGGAATGGATGATGCAACATTTGATGAGCTAGAAAAGCGAGCAATAGAAGAAGATGGATTCTACGTTAGAGACTATGTATATAATACGTTTCTCAAGGGAACCAAAACCAAGAACGAATATATTGAAAAGATAAAGAAAGAAAAGGTCGAGGGTAAAACAATGCTTGAGGCCTTAGAAGAAAAAGAAAAAGAACTCGGGATAAAACTCTACTGTGATCTAAAGTATGATGGTTCCAGTATTGCCCTCTATATAAATCCAGATACTGGTGAATTTAAGAGAGCAGTTTCTTGTGGAAATCTTAATTTGGATAACTTTGGGGTTGATTCAACGGCTAAACTATGGAAACACGTGCCACATAAATTTCCGAAAGGTATTGTGGCTGTCCAATGTGAAGCTTTAGTTGACTTAAACAATCTTCCTGATGGTCTTGATCCGGAAAAAGCCAGACAAAAAGCAAACGGCCTAATTACTTCTAAATACCTACAAGATGAGGTGGATCAATATCTTACTCTTAGAGCATATAGATATTACACGTCTGATAATGTAGATGGGGAGGCAATTAGAGCAATGGACTATCCAGATGTCTTAAGATCTTTTGAAACTATAGTAGATGATCGTGGAGTAATTAAGTTTGCTCCGGCTGACGTATTTACTGTAGAAGATCTTAAGAAGCATCCAGGCTATTGTGAAGTTGATAGAACACAAACCTCGACGGGGTTCTTCCTAAATGATGGATGGGTCTTGTATAATGAGTCTGGTATATGTCAAGGGGCTCTAAAGTTTGCTGGTGCTGGTAGTGAATCAGATGGTATAATTAAAACTAAGGTCAAATCAATTAAGTGGAATGACCAAGTAGCAAAAGGGAAAGACTCTTGGGCGGCTAACGTTATAGTCGAGCCTGTCCAACTTCATGGAATAACTATCACAAAGCCAAGTGCTGGTAGTGTTAGTAAGCTTGTGAAGAATAAGATTAGTCCTGGTGCAACAGTTTCAATTGTACTTGCTAACTCAACAATTCCTATGGTAGGCGAATGCTTTAGTCCCGGTAATGGAAATTATATGTTTCCTAAATGTTCTTGTGGATATCAAATGTCTGCAACGGATATTTATGGATCAAGGCTAAAGTGCGGAAATACAAGATGTTCAAGTAGAGAAGCTAGAATGTCGGGGTACTTACAAAACCTACTAGACTGGAACGACCTTGACTTGAATAAACTTCTTGTAATTGATGGATTTGATTTCGGAAAAACTGATATAGATCTGGGAAAACTACTAGAGTATGTTGTAAATGATCAGTATGACGAGTTTAGAGAATATCTAATGAGCTATATGAATACAGACAACAGAAAGAGAAACTTAGAATTGGTAGTTTTATCAGGCTGGACATGTTTAAGAAGTGAATATGGAAGAAGGGAAGGATTTAGTTGTTAATAAATACAATACAGATTATCCCGAAATAACAAAAACAACATATATATTTCTTCAGCAGTTTCATAAATACACAGCTAGAATTTCTGATATCTGGCAACTCTTAAAGGAATCATTCGACATAGATGAGTTTGACGCCTTGGAGTTTGAACAGATACATAATGGCGAGCTTGTTTCTTGGCTAATTGACAGACAGGTTGATTGGCAAGAGGGACGAGATGTAGATATGAGAGAGGTCTATGATGCTCTCTTAACGGCTGGAGAATTTACAGGCTCAGAAAAGATAAAATTTGAGTCTGGAGGAATACAAGAACGACTCTGGGCAATATTCCTATTAATTACAGACCCAGAACTAACATTATAAAATAAAAATATAAAGACATGATTGAAGTAAATCTGTATTCTATACCTAGTGAAGATTTTAACTCACGGGTTGGAAGGTGTATTGCTCGTAATCGTTTTGATCGCGAGACTATCGGAACATCTATTGAGGATTTCCTAAAAGGCTTCCTCAATGATAATCTAGACAAATTTGAAAGTAGATTAGGTATTGGAGATCTAAGTTCAATTGTTAATAGCAGCGACGCATTAACAAGAAAGGACATCTCTTGCATCAACTATTATCTGAATAAAATAGGTCTTAAGATCCAGGTTCAGAATGTAGCTGATGATGAAGAAAACCCAACAGGAATTCCAGAGGGGGTAGTTGAGTGGAATGTAATCAATAAGAACTTTGTTCAGAATGATTATCCAACCACAACCAAGCTCGTTCCTAGTCCAGATTCAGATATTATCGACACACTGAAGCAGATTGTTGATGATGCAGACTTATTTGATGATAAGTTTGTTGGCATGAAGAATCCGTTTACAGAGCTTTTCGATAACCTGAAGAGAATTAAAGACATCTCTGGTTCAACTAATGCAGCTCTTGTTGGAAAAATCTATGAATACCTCGATCAACTTGGATTTGAAGTATTCTGCGCAACAAGTGAAGAATAAGTATGGGAACTGACGCATAAATACTAAAATATGCCAGGAAGAACTTTAGGATTAGATGATTTTGAAGGATTAAACAATATTCTTCCTAGACTACAAGAAGATCTAATTGAACTTTATAATAGTCTAGTATCATTTAGCAAAACAACTGTCGATACTAATATTCCTTGTCCGATCAAAGTAAGATATGAGAAGGATTCAAGAATGATAGTGTTTGAGCAAAAAGGCATATCTGTTCGCTCTAATATTCCTGTCTATTATTGCTTAGGACTAGAAGATCTTGAAAAACCAACATATTTACTGCCTGAGGATTATGACTATTCAATGGCAACGCTTAGAGATCTTATTAACTCGGGGAAGCTCTTAGAAGATAGAACAACTTTGAGTCCTGAGGATTATGGATTTGATATCTATGCCGTTAATATGTCAGAAATGTGGAAAGGCCCTGGAATAATTGGAAGTGTTAGAATAGTTTCTGGTGTTTCCTGGTGGTTTAAATTTAAGACAAAAAGAAAATATAGAAATGTTCTTTAAAGGGAGTATCTATATCACTGACCCTTGTTATATATCGAAGGATGAGGATTGGTGTGAAGAGAGTGGATTTGATGTTTTAACAAGCAATCCAACAATCAACAGCTCATTAGGATTTTCACAATATCTAGTGGAAGCTACTGGTGTTGGTGATGGTAGTTGGGAAGTTTTTGAAGTCCCAGCTGAGAAGAATTTAAGTTTCGAGGACATCTATGACATAATCGAAGACACAGATAACGACCTGAGTGAATTTGAAGTAATTGGGAAGTTCTGTGCTGATGCTGGAATGTCTTGTGTAGTCTATAAAAAAGATGCTGACGGGTACAATCCAGAGTTTGAAAAAGAGTTCTCAGATAAAAGCCACTGTCTAACCACGATAAAAGATTTTGAAGGTGAGATTAAGGCTTACTTTGATGAGGACGATTCATTACATTTTGTTGGGATAGGTAATAAAACATTCTTTACTGCATAAGATGAAGCAATTATTGGATTTAGACGGATTAAAACATTTGATTGAGCAGCTCGACAAAAGATATGAGCGAAAACATGAGAAGGTTCAGGTCCAAGTTGTAAATAAATCGAAATATGATCTACCGGAATATAAACATCTTGGTGATTCCGGATTAGATATCAGAGCTAATATTGACGAACCGATTACTCTTAGATCACTTGAAAGGACTATGGTTCCGACGGGCATTTACGTAGCCTTGCCAGAAGATTATGAGATTCAAGTGAGACCAAGAAGCGGACTGGCAGCAAAATACGGTGTATCTGTTTGTAATACACCAGGCACGGTGGATGAGTGTTATAGAGGCGAAATAAAGGTGATTTTAGTTAATATATCTAATGAACCCTTTACAATCGAGCCGGGTGAGAGAATAGCACAGTTAGTTTTAGCAAAAGTAGAGAAGCTTAGTTGGGATGAAGTATTATTCCTGACTGAGACCGATAGAGGAGAAGGCGGTTTTGGCAGTACTGGTAGGGCTTAGTGATTGTCGAGAAATACAACGAATTCTTAGATTGCGAGGAGATAGAAGATTGGCGGTTGAAAATGAAATAACTGAAACTATCCTATCTCAAAATGAAAAAGATACCCCCGGCCTACGTCTAAAATTTCTTGAATCCAGAAAGAGAGGCTTAGATGGAGGAACATGGATTGAGTATTTCGCATTATATAAGATGAAAAAATGGACTGACACAGCGGATTATTTAGAGTATGTATTTAGTAATCTGGCAAAACTTGTGTCTAGTCTAAAGGAACTCAATGTTGACTCAATTGGCCTACAAGAGGTTGATTGTAGTGAGGCAGAGAGTTATTACGTTTTGATTTACATATTAAGTGATGGAAGAGAAAACAGAGGAGAAAAGATTGAGGCAGACAACAAGGAAGAAGATTAGAGCAGAGGAAGAGAATTATTATAAGCAGGAAAAATTAACAGAGGAAGAAAGAGGTATACAAGGCCATGTAGAAAGCAATTCAGTTATCTATGGTTGGCAGTGTATAGAAGAGGTCGCTAGAGATGTGTGGGGATCAATTCATTCCTCACTTCTTAATGGCGATCTAGTATTTGCTTATAAGTGCCCAAGCAAGAGTTCTACACTAAAGCAAATAGTTATTGTTAGAAACTTTGAACTAGTTGATTCTGGGATGTTAGGAGTACCAGACCCAATCAAGCACTATACATCTTATGGTGTGGGTTATATTACTTCTGGCTATACTGCACTTCTACCCAATGTACCTTATACGTATATTGCAGAAGAAATTGTCGAGTACCTCAAAGATTGGAAAATAGACAAAACGATTATTAATACTTACGAAGCTATTGTTGAAGAATTAGGTAAAGAGGAGTTAAACAATGGAAAATAAAAATTTGAGATTACTAGCTATCGACGTTGGATATTCTAGCGTTAAAGTTGCAAGACATGATAGCGCTGGGATTATACAGTTTGACAAGTTTATAAATGCTGTAGCAAAAATTGACAACCCGCTGGAGATAGACGATGACATAATGTTTAATCTATTAGATAAGACTTATGTACTTGGACCAGCTGCTTTAAAGGTATCAAAGGAATTTCTATTAGATATGAAGACCTATGAAGACCTAAAGACAGTTACTCCAGTTTGGATTAGTTATCTATTAAGAAAATACTCTGACGTAAAATATGACAAGGTGGTTATTGGTTTATCCCTAGCCTTCTCAGATATGTCAGATGATCTCTTAAAATACATTCAGGATACACTTTTGATTGAGGATGATGATTACTTTATGCTTCTTCCTCAGGGTGTAGCTTGTAAAGAGAGTTATGCTAATTGGGGCCTTGATCTAAGTGAAATGGAAACTTCAAAATCCAGCACAACAAAGCTTAGAAACTACCTGATTGTCGACGGTGGATTTGAAACTCTCGACTTTGCTTGTGTAGTTCAGGGAAAGGCATCAACCGGCGCAGCAATTGGTATAAAGGATTCTGGTATTATCCGAATCTCCCATGCCATCTGTGATTATGTATTTAAGAGCTACGGTTTTCAAATTTCTCTTAAGGAAGCCCAGACTGTTGTAGATACTGGACACCTGATTAAGAGAGGTCGTGATTTTGATCTAACGGCAGTAGTTGATGATTATTCTAAGAAATATATAGGATATGTTCTCAACCTGCTGGAAGAAAAGTACGGCTCATATCTTGATCAATCTAATGGTGTTCTAGTGTTGGGTGGTCTTGGATATCTATTTGAAAAGTTTAAAGATGATCCATATGTAGTCGGTGAAATCGAAAAGCATATGGATAGAAACTTTATTCATTGGACTCCAGTTTACTCAGAATTTTATAATGCAGTAGCTTACTTAAAACTAGGCGAAAAGCTTAGTAGTAAATAAAAGAACGTAAGAAAGATATATCTGAACATTACTAGATAATATCTTTCTTTTATTTGGAATTAATATTGTATAGTAATGACAGAATATAAAACCATAAAGGGACAGGCCTGGATTGAAGGAGATGATCTAGTTCAGGAACAAGTAATGCTAATCCCAGGTAAAGCGGCTATTACTAATGTAGTTGCTTTGATTTCTAATATTTGGGATGATCTTACTTCTGCCTCTGGGACTTATCATACTGGCGTTAAAAAGGCTGGATACTTTTATTGGGAAGTAACTATGACTGACTCTGAGAATGATGAGGTTGAAATTACTGTTCCTTTCGAGTGTCCCAGACCAAAGGAAGGTTTATTTACCGCGCCTTACGATCCAGAAGCCGTTGAAGGAGATTATGCCAAGTACTGGGTTCAAAGGATGAAAGAAGCTAGTGAAAATTATGAGAAAGCCTATGCCATTCAGAGAAAAGAAATTCTCCTTAAGGGCACAGAGTATTTCGATACCAATATAGAGGGAATTAAAAAAGTAGACGATATAGTTGAAACAAACTCTAATTTTGGTGACATCACTAGTCTGCTCGGATTGTTTTAATAAAGTTCCCCTCTCTGTAATCATGGGGAGGGGTTCATTTTTGCCAACTAATCCTTATATATGATATGAGAACATTAGAGTGGTATCTTGAGAGATTACCAGAAGTTATAGAATACAAATGGCTTGGAAAAGGCTATGCTCCATTAGGCAATTATAGAGATGGGGAAGAAGATAGAAAAACCGTTGGATGGACTAATAAGAGCGACTATGAATACGGGCTTGAGATCTATAAACGAAATGGAAACTGGCACATCATTTATATTATGTATGGCTGGGATGGGGATACTGAGGGATTGCTGCCGTTTGATGATATCTTCAGCGACGAAATGATAAAAGAAGATAGTATATGGTTACGTGGAGAATCAACACTAACTCCAAAGTTTCCCAATATTCGAGATGCTGTTGAGTATATCTGGTCGTGGTTAGTATCAAAGGGATTAGTAAAAGACGAATAAATGATATATGAAATTGCTTTTTGAAGTACTACTTATCATTTTTATAATTACTCTTGCTTGTGCATCAGTATGGAAAACGGCCGAGATAAGAGCAATACATAAAATCAGAGAGGCATTTAGTAGTAGAAAATCACTGCTAAAGAGACTTGAAGATGAATATTCTGAGGACTTTTTTAAAGGGTTCGAAGAGGCAGAAGAAATGTTAAACGGTATTGAAGATAAAGTAAAAAAAGAAAAGATTTTATGATAATCGGAATAGACTTTGATGGGACGATAGTAAATAATAGATACCCAGAGATAGAGACCGAATTACCTGGAGCTTTAGATACAATTAGAGCATTACAGAAAAATGGACATAAAGTCTTTCTATATACTATGAGAGGACACCCTAAGAGTGGTAGAGATACACTTCAGGAGGCAGTCGATTGGTTGGAGGATCATGGAATTGAGATGAAATACATAAATAGAAGTCCAGCCCAGTATTCCCCCAGCATAAAACAGTTCGCTCATTTATATCTAGATGACAGACAATTCAATGCTCCAACTAGAATATGGAGAGGAGAAGAAGTTTTTGATTGGGAACAAGTAGCTAGAAGTCTTTTTGAATCTGGTGATATAACTGATCAAGACTATTTAAAAATTTTAACAAATTTCTAATAGGAACCTTAGGAGAGGTTTCTATTTATTTTAACCTAATTTAATCTAAACAACATGGACATTAAACAGGTATTACAAGGAGTTAAGACTTGGAGTACTAATAGCTTCTACACAAAAGAAGAAGTTAATCAGTTGGTAGGGACACTTTCTCATTTTGAGGCCGTATCCTCTCTTCCTCCCGTATCTGAAGCTAGTGGAGATGTTTTATACTTAGTTGGACCGACTGGAAATGGATCTGATAAGTATGAAGAGTACGTCTTATCTAATGGAGCATTTATAAAGATCGGCGATACAAGCATTGATCTATCTGGTTATCTACAGAGCTCAGATATCGCATCTTGGGCAAAGGAAGCAAATAAGCCGAGCTACTCGTATTCTGAAATCTCTAATACGCCGACTAATGTAAGTGATTTTACGAATGATGCTGGATATCTTACAGTAGTTAATCAGGCATATCCGTCGGGTTGGAGAACTAACGGAACAATGGAGAATCTGATTGATGATATTAATGCAGACTCTACTGCAGTTGTTGGTAAATCATACTTAAAGACTGTTAGTATCAGTGATCTTCCGGCTGGTCTTATTCAGGCAGAAATGAAGGCAGAGATTATGGAGTATCTACCTGGAACTGGAAAAGTTATTGTATTTACTGTAACAAGTAGTGGTATTGCCCCCTATCACTGGGAATATACTTCAATCTGGGGAGCAGTAGGAGAGTGGAGATCATTCTTAATCGAACATCAAGATATTTCTAGTAAACAGGATGTAATTCAGGATCTAAATGATATCAGAACAGGCGCTGCTGCCGGAGCTACTGCTTATCAAAAACCGAGTGGTGGAATTCCAGCAGCTGATATTGCTTCTGGAGTAATTCCTAATGTTAGCAATAAAGTAGACAAGGTAAACGGAACTAATAACAATATTGTTGTTTTTGGAACCAACAACTCTATAAAAGATTCTGGAAAATCAATAAATGATTTTGCATTAGCCTCAAGTATATCTTCAATGGAGTATATAGATAACAAGGTTACCTCTCTTTCTAGTGAATCTACAGACGAAGAATATCCTAGTGCAAAAACTGTATACAAAAATATTAAAGATGTTGCTCCTATTCACCTAACACAGTCTGAGTTTGCTGCACTATCTATAAAGGACCCTAATACCATTTATATAGTAGCTGTTCCTCATACTGTCCAGGCCTCAGCAAATGGCCACCCTTATGTTGATTTAGGACTAACTTCACATGATGGACAGAAGCTCTATGTTTCTACAACGAACCTTGGTGCTAGTTCTTTCTCTGATATTGGTGATTATTATGCATGGGGAGAAACTGACAAAGGTTATGAGTCGATAGAGTATACTGTTGGAGACAACTATTATGACATCACCGCAGAAATAACTGGATTTGTTCATAATGATAGTGAAATTCCCGGGTTAAGGACTGGATATATACTTCCTTCATATAAAGATGCTGCCTCAATTCAGTGGGGTGGAGGATGGAGAATGCCCACCGCCGATGAATTAGTAGAAATTATGAAAACAGAAGATTCTGATGGAGAATATGGAGAACCAACAACTCTTGCGGAAAGAGGATATGTGGATGAGAATGGGGATATCTATATTTTTGATTACAGTAACTATGGTTATGTTAAATTTGGAGATCCAAGTATTACAACTGACGATGCAAGTTGGATAAATGTAGGTCTTCTAGTCTATGGAAGAGATTCTTATTCGTCTAACTATGTATTCCTTCCATCTGCTGGATATATTAATGAAGAATATGGAGAGGTTTCTGGACCAGAAGGGTGGCTAAGTAGAAACTCAAGTATGTGTTATTGGAGTAGTGAGTTTGGAATGACCGGAGATGAGTATCTTGATCCAGGTTCTGTATATTATATGGAAGATGGAGAAGGATATGGAGGATTTTCTCATGATATATCTTACATTAAAGATAGAATGCTAATCCGTCCGGTTTATACAGAAACAGCAACTGAATATTCATATCAGATCTATAAAGGAAATATTCTTATTAGCGATTCATCTCTTACCTCTGCTGTATCTGGACTTGAAACCCTTTTAGCTAGTATTTAATTATGAGTATAGCAAGTGAAATAACTCGTTTACAGAATGCTAAGAGTAGTCTGAAAACGGCAATTGAGGGTAAGGGCGTAACTGTTCCTTCGGATACTACACTTGATGGATATGCAGCCCTAGTTGGTAATATTTCTCAGGGCCCGGCGGTTCCTACATTTGGTGGTCTAGAAATTGCTCCGGGTCCATTATGTTATATCGGCGGAAAATATGGAATTCTTCAAGACTGGAACCACTCTAGCTATGGTAGTGTATATGGCAAAACAGAGGGATCTACTTATTTCAATTTTCTAGAGATGGGAGAGTTATTTGAGAAAGCTGATTTCTCTAATAGTGATGGAAGTATTGAGAATCTGCTTGACCCTTTTAATGGATGGAGACTTCCTACATTTCCAGAGTGGAAAAAATTAACCACAGGGGCAACTGGCCAAACCAGAGACGGTTCATCTGTTAATGGCGTAGCTGGTAAAAAATATGCTATTATTCAATTAAAGAGCGGAGAGACGACCTATGCAACAAGTTCTTCCCCTTTAGGACTTTTGCTTTTCCCAGATAACCATACTATGACTATTAAGGTCGATGGAAGTGATATTGTGAATACCAATAATGGAACAGCAAACATAGACATGACTATCGCAGAGCTCAATGATGCGATCTCTCAGGGCTGCGCATTCTTACCCGGTGGTGGATGGTACAACAGTGAGGATTGGAGCTTTGGTGGAGATCGCCCGTATTATCCGGCCTCACATGAATATAACACTCTTGATGTCTATGTTACCTATTATTACCCCAGCGCTCTCGTTCTTGATGGCTCTTATAGTAAGACAAGTAGATATTTTCCTATTTGTCTAGTTCGTTCAGTACAATAATCTAAAATAATAGTTATTATGGAAAATATTCTTTTAGATACAATCATGATGAGATCTATCAAACCGGCTAGAGATACAATGTCAGCTCCAATCGTTGACGAAAAGATAGTCGATGGGAAACCAGGCGATATTGTTGATCCAGATACAGGTGAGGTAGTTGATTTCAATAGCTATGTTAAGAAAGAAAATCTGCCAGACGAGACTTTGATTTCGTCTGATGATTTTAATTCTATCTTTGGTGAATAAATGATTTTGATAGGGGAAGCTAGGATTTTCTCAGTTTTCCCCTATCTTTTTATTCCCGAAATAGTGGTTTTCGCGCTTCCGAGGCCATATGTTTCTTATTACTGAACACCAAAAGATAGTTTTTGGTGTATAGTAACAATTTAAATCTATAGATATATGAACGTTAACGACATTGTAGAATTTAAAAAGACAAAAAATCGTTACAGAGTTGCTGGTTTCGGTAGGATGAAAGTACCGGGACAAAAGGGGTGGCTTGACTCTGTTGTGTACGAAAACTTCCAAGATTACGATGAGACTCTTGGATATGTAGCCCCAAAGGAAATCAAGATCTATACTCGTGAGAAGGAAGATTTTGAGGCAAAGTTTGAGCCCAGTATTCCTAAGGTTCAGGTCTTCAATACTCAGGATGGTCGAATGATTTATGATTTTGGCCTTCCCGAGAATGTACTGGCTAGATACTTTGATGAGGGTTATGGACTTGCCGGAAGTTTAACTATTTCTGACGAGGCTAAAAAGAATCTCCCTATGTTCTGTCAGGGTTTGGCGGGTGATATCTTAATTGGCTCTATGAAAACCGCCGACGATAGAATTTCCCAGAAGCTTTTAGATGCAATTAAGAAGGATATCAAGTCCGGAGTATTTGCAAAGAACGCTCAGGGTATGGCAGAAATTCAGAACCTCCTCTACTTCTTATGTATCCCCGACGATTCTGAAAAAAAGAACGAAGAGGAAGCGCCTAAGATTGAAGAGGTAAAGGATGAAGAGCCTATGCCACTAGATAATGTAGCCGAAATTCTAGACGACCCGAAGGAAGAGCCTGAAGTAGATGATCAGGAAGAGGTTGAAAAGGAAGAGGATGACGACGACGACCAGGAATAATTAACCATATAAATCAATTAAAAAAGTATGAAGAAATTAATCAATGTTTTTGCAATTCTAGGCGTTGTTTTTGGCCTAGCATCATGTAAGTGCAGTAATGAAGCTCCTGCTACAAATGAAGAGTCTGACGTTATTGCTACATCTGAACTTAATGTAGAACACGCAATTTCTACTGACCGTCAGGCTATGTATGTGGTTGCCAAAGGCGCAGACTACAGATGGTTTGAGACCGACATCCTCCTAAAGAACTATCTTGATGAAGAGAATGATGGGTCTATTGAGATGTTAGTTAATATCTTTCAGGTTGCTCAGGAATTAGACGAACACAGCTTTGATGTTAGAGTCTATAAATTCCAGCATACGGAAGAAGGTACTGCTAGTGATTGGGTAAGTGGTTTTTGGATTGAAGACGAGCCCCTTAATGACGAAGCTATTAAAATTACCTACAAGGAAGCTTATGAAAAGGTAATGGCCGTCAATCTTCCAAAGCCTCATACAAAGCATGTAGTTCTTAGAAAACAGGTTGGTCCAGTAGAGGCAAATGCTCAGTGGATCTTTGGTAATACTCATGCACAGATCTATGTAGATGCTGTTACTGGTGAGGTTAGCAATGAGAATCCTGCTTTCAAGGCTCTCGGTTTCAAAATGCCTCTTGGTGAATGGCCGTAATAGATGATTAAATTCTTCTATGGTATGTCCGGCGCGTTTAAAGGAGTAACTCTAACGGCCGAAGATATAGCCTCGGAAGGATGTATTATGAAAGTCCGCTCTATGATAAAACCCTGGAAAGATATCATGGGGCGGATTTTTACTAATACAAAGGAAGAAGATCACCGAGACTATACACTTTTACATCTTTCCCTCCTATCCCATGTAGTTGAAGAAGCTAAAATGTGGTGGCCTGAGAGAGAAGACTGTATTGAGAAAGATATTAATGTAGAGAGGGGCGTAACGGACTCTCTATACTACTGGACTCGAGGCAAAATATACGGCCGGGATATAGAAGAAGAAATTGCTCGCGCCGTAGAAGAAGAATTAAGGATTGCTTCTGAGGTTGGCGAGATAAAGAAAATTTTGCTAGTTAATAAAGATAGCGAATTCATCAAAAACGTAATCTTAAAGGAACCACACAGAGCTCAAGTCTTTCCTGGTGGCTTAGAAGATTACCTAGAACAACAAGAAAAATACATTGCTTTTACTTCTCGCTGGAATAAGATAGATGAAGTAAGAGTGATAGAGAATGCCCGAGACTATATAGAGGGTTTGGGATTAAAGTATATAGAAAATTAATTGATATATTATGGAAGTAAGAAAAAGCGACGGGAGTGTAGAAGAGTATGATGTTGAAAAACTGCGCTTTGGTATTGAGGAGGCTTATAAAACGGCCGGAAAAGAACCAAGTAGCGTAATAATCGATAACATAATCAATATCCTGTATCTTTACGACAAAATAGAGAGTTCAGAGATTCGTCGTCAGGTTGAAGAAGAACTGATGAGAATTGATAAGACAGTTGCAAAGGAATATATCAAAAAATTCATTAGTGACTCTGAACTTAAAAGCAGGGCGGACTTTATTGGTAGCTACATTAATGCATCAAACGCGTCAACTGGATCAAAGTATGACTCAAATGCGAACGTAGCCAACAAGAACATCGCCACACTCAATGCTGAAATACCTAAGTTTGGAAATATTCAGTTTAATAGAAAGAATACATCTAACCGAATAGCTAAACTCTATTCAAAGAAACTAGCCAAACAGTATATAACTGACATTGAGAATCATATTATATACAAACACGATGAATCATCGTTCGGAGTAAATTCTCCATATTGTGTAGCAATCCAATCATATCCATTCCTAACGAGTGGTTTGAGAGGATTAGGTGGTCTTTCCGCAGCACCAAAAAATATTGACTCTTTCTGCGGAATGTTTGTGAATCTGGTGTTTGCTGTATCCTCACAATTTGCAGGAGCAGTAGCAGTAGCTGGATTCTTCAACATGTTTGATTATTATGCTCGAAAAGAGTGGGGAGATGACTATTATCTAAATGACTCCTCACCGGCTCGAGTAAGATATAAAAAGGAAGGACTAGAGGAAATCTCTATATCAAAGCAGATTGAACAGTATTTCCAACAGGTAGTCTATGGTATAAATCAACCAGCTGCCGCACGTGGATTCCAGTCTAGCTTTACGAATTTTGGCTATTTCGACAAGCCATATTTTGAAGGAATGTATGGTGAGTTTGTATTCCCCGACGGTACTAAGCCTCAGTGGGAGTCAGTCTCATATCTACAGAAGAAATTCATGAGATTCCTAAATAACGAGAGAACTAAGTGTGTTCTTACGTTCCCTGTCGAAACAATGTCACTTCTTTATGTAGACGGTGAATATGTAGATAAAGAATACGCAGACTTCACGGCCGAGATGTTAGCAGCCGGTCATAGTTTCTTTATCTATACATCCGATTCCCCTGATACGTTAAGTTCGTGCTGTTTTAGTAAAGACCAGAAAGTTCTTTGGAAATCTTCAACAGCTGGAATTAAATTAACAACTCTTGAAGAGCTGCATTCCACATTATGGGAACCAGAGAAAAAGAATCTCAAGATATTCCATAATGGAAGTTGGGTAAGTGGAAAATCAATTAAGCTGCCTAATAGGGAAATGTACAAAGTGGAGACCGCTAACAATAAAGTCTTCATGATGACGGATAATCATATAAACGTTACTCTTGATGGAGAAAAGACCACAGACAAGCTAACAACTGATGATTATCTGATGTTTAATACAATGGCCCTTAATGCTATTCCCGAAAATGATGAACATCTGAGTTATGAACAGGGATTCGTAATTGGTGCATTCCTTGGAGACGGTTCGTTTGGGGAAGAAATTAAAGGAACTGTGTATGCTGTCAACTTCTCTCAGAATGCAGAAAAGTATGAGAAGATGATGAAGATGATTGATATTGCCAATACCCAAGTTGGAGGAAAAACTCCAGCAAGACTTGGAGCAGTATATAACAATGTCTATCCAGTCACTATATCTTCCAAAGAACTTGCTGCATTTATAATGAGATGGACAGATTGGACTAGAGGGACCTATGCTTATAATAAAAAGCTTAATCTAAATGTTCTCCTACAATCTGTTGAGTTCAGGCGCGGTATTCTAGACGGCTGGTATAATACAGATGGTGGAAACTCCAATAGATGCTATACAACTAGTCCAGAGTTGGCAGAGGACATGGAAGTTCTTATAACTTCACTGGGTATGCAGTCTATTATAAATGTCTCTGACAGAACAGATGAAAAGGTTGTTATTAGAGGAGAAGAGTTTGATAGACATTATCCTCTATACTGTGTTCGTTGGTATGAGGATGGAAATCACAGAGCGAACAAAACTCCTGATCATTCTTGGATAAAGAGAAATAATTCGATATACTTTAAAATCAAAAGTATTGAGAAAGTAGAATATACAGATGATGTATATTGTATCCAGTGCAAGAATGAAGATGAGCCTTACTTCACTCTTCCTTGTGGACTTATAACTCATAATTGCCGGTTATCAAACAAGATCCAAGAAAATACCTTCTCCTTTACAAATGGATTGACTGGTGAAGCAACTGGATCTAAGTCTGTAATCACCCTGAATTATAACAGAATCGTTCAGAATTTTGTTAAAGAGACCTATGGTGGTGATAGAGACTCATACAAGAATAATAAATCCGAGTGGAAAGAAAAGTTTAAGGAGTATCTAATTAACATCTTAAGCCGAATTTATAAATATCATACAGCCTATAATGATATTCTCTGGGATCTCTTCAATGCCGGCATGCTACCTGTTTATTCAGCGGGTTTCATTTCACTTAATAAACAATACCTAACGATCGGCCTTAATGGAGTAAATGAGGCCTGGATGTTCTTAGGAGGTGAGTGCACATATAACCCGGAGTACATCGAATTTACACAGCTAATTGAAGGAACTATGAAAGAACAAAACACTCTTCATAGAACCAGAAAAGAGATGTTTAATTCAGAGTTTGTCCCGGCTGAATCACTTGGTATTAAGAACTATAAGTGGGATAAGGCTGATGGATATTGGGTGCCTGAGGGAAGAAATTGCTATACTTCCTACTTCTTCCTGCCCGATGATCCAAAGATTTCTGTGCTTGATAAGATGAGATTGCACGGAAAAGAAAATGTGAAGTATTTAGATGGTGAATTTTCGCCTGTTATACCTTTTCG
>Ga0265301_10001839_pt1 | contig 26346 bp, 24 predicted proteins | sample AusTroGonzalo_MG_2_FD_193488 | JGI IMG/M metagenome (GOLD analysis project Ga0265301, IMG submission 193488) | Bovine rumen microbial communities from tropical cattle in Woodstock, Queensland, Australia - Gonzalo_04 | ecosystem: Host-associated > Mammals > Digestive system > Stomach > Rumen ... | reverse complement strand
CCACCACCCCGAGATTGGACGCAAGATGGCCGCCGTTTTCGGAAACGGTGGTAATCATGACTTCCCGGATCTCCTTTGCGAGCTGTTCCAGCTGGTCATAGCTCAGCTTGTCCAGGTCGCGCGGAGAATGAATGTTCTCCAACATGTCTGCGTGAACCTTTCGTTACTTGGCGCCCTTGGCTCCCTTGCAGCCCTTTGCTCCCTTTGCCCCGAAGCTGACGCCCTTCAGGATGTCGCTTGTATAGGCATAGTTGGCGCGGTTTTTGTCCTCATGCGCTTTTTCCGCGCATTCGATCATTTTGTCAATCATCCGGCTGTAAGACATCCCTGCGTTTTCCCACAGATAGAATGCCAGGCTGCCGGGAATCGTATTGATTTCCGTAATGTAAAGCTTTCCGCGGTCCTTGTCGAACATGTAGTCGATCCGGACCGTGCCTTTGCAGTCCAGCATCCGGAAAATGGTTTTGCTCATTTCCTGAATCTTATCCCGCAGTTCGTCCTCGATCGGTGCGGGCAGAACGCGGTGCAGGCTGGCCATCCCCTTGGAACCGCCGGATGCAAGGTACTTGTCCTTGAAGTCCAGAAACTCATCCTGGTTGATCGGCATCTCGATCGGTGAAGCTTCAACGTCGTTGTCATATCCAAGAACGCTGCAGTTCAGTTCGATCGGTTTGTTCAGTCCCTGTTCGATCAGAACCCGCCGGTCATATTCAAATGCCAGTTCCAGGCTGTCCTTCAGTCCTTCCCGGTCGTCTGCCCGGCTTACGCCGATGCTGGATCCGAGGTTAGCCGGTTTCACAAACACCGGATACCCGAGTTCTTTTTCGGCTTTTTCCAGCGTTTCCTGCTCGTTCGCAAGATACTCCGTTCGTGAAATGCTGATTCCCGGCAGCACGGGCAGGTCGCCGCCACGGAAAAACTGCTTCATCATGATCTTGTCCATGCCCAGCGCGCTGCCCGCGACGCCAGTAGAAGTATAAGGCACATTGGCGAGTTCCATCAGTCCCTGCAGTGTTCCGTCTTCGCCGTTCAGTCCGTGCATAACGATGATATATACGTCAATCCGTGCCGCGATCTCGATCTTTTCCTTTGCCAGCAGCCCTGATCCTTTGGTGTGCGTCAGCAGCGCGCCGGAACCTGAGGACAGGTCGGGAAACACCTTGGTGATCCCTTTCTGATCCGGCTTGAACGGCTTGTAGCTTTCAATGTTTTTCAGAACCTCACCGGTATACCAGCTCCCTGCTTCATCGATATAAACAGGAATGATGTCGTATTTTTCGGGATCAGCATGCCGCATCAGCTGAACCGCGCTGATGATTGCCACCTCACGCTCACAGCTTCTGCTTCCGAAGATCACTCCGATTTGCTTCTTCATGAATTCCTCCGCATTTCGTGTATCATTTCATTCCCCGAATGAAAAACCAATCATTTATTGTCCGAAGGTATTTAAGTAGGAGAACGGAAAGCCACATTATTCGCTGTAGTTATCCGGCAAGTCATTCTCAAACAATACCGTATCCCCCGGCTTCACAATCTGCCTCAGTAACCCGGTTGCCTCATTCAATGAGGATACCACATGTATGTTGTTTTCTGCAAATCCGTCCCCACGGAGTCCTTCCCTGATAGCCTGGCTGCGCTTTTTCCCCACCAAGATCGCCGTATCGCAGCAGTCCGCCATGGCCTGGCCGAATTCACGGTTCATTTCATATTCTTTTTCACCCAGTTCCACCATGCCGGGGGTAACAACGATCCGTTTTTCCGGAAAAGCCTTCAGCACCTGAAAAGCCTGCTTTGCCCCCCTGATATTGCTGTTGAAAGCGTCGTCGATCACGCTCATTCCGCCCGGATTCGGGATCAGCTGGAGCCGATGTTCAATGGGGCGGATCTTCTCAATTCCGCGTGCAATCTGTTCCGGAGTCAGTCCAAGCTTCAAAGCAACCGAGGAGCACAGCAGGATGTTGCGTATATTCAGTTCTCCAAGCAGCTGGCTGTGGCAGCGGATCTTTTGATCTTTTGTGGTGAGATCGAAAACGCTTCCTTCCGGAGAATAGGTAATATTCTCCGCCCATACGTCGTCAAAGTCAGGATCCAGTCCGGCAATCATCTTCGCTTTGCCTGTTTTCTCATAGAGTCCGCGGCAGATGTCTTCGTCATCCGCAAAGAAAGCCTGTCCGTCTGCGGGCAGCGCGTCAATCAGCTCATATTTGGTTTGAATCACTCGCTCCAGGGTTTTGAACGTATCCAGATGCTGCGGTCCCACGGAAACCAGGATGCCGATTTCCGGATGAACCAGCCGGCACATCTCTTTGATATCGCCCACATGCCTTGCGCCCATCTCGGCCACGAAAATCCTGTGGCCGGGTTCAAGTTTGGAGCGGATGACCTTCGTTACACCCATCGGCGTGTTGAAGCTGGCCGGTGTCACCAGTGTATGATATTTTTCCTCCAGAATGGTCCCCAGGATAAATTTGACGCTGGTTTTCCCCCAGCTGCCGGTGATACCGATCCTGATCAGGTCCTTCCGGGATTTCAGAATCTTCTGGGCATCCCGGAAATACAGCTCGCTGATGCCCTTTTCAATCGGCCAGGCCAGCAGGCCGCATAATGCGATCCAAAGGGGTAGCAGGGCCGGAAAAATCATTACAAATCCGATGGCCGCCTTTTCACCTGTTGTTTCCAGCCCGCCGGAAGGATCGATTCTTCCCGAAACAAGCAGCAGGATCAATGTCAGCACAACCAGCGAAACAGCGTAAAGCCGTTTGACCCGTGGCGTAAGCACAAAAGCTTTCTTGGCGTTCTTTTCGGAAAAAGACCTGCCGATCAGCCATCCGCCCGCTATCAGGATTGCCGCGTCAAATACGTAATGGACCCAGCTGATTTGGGGACTGGCCGCTATGCTGAGCATTACGGTCACAATCAGGAGGACCATCATGCAAAATCCCGGCAGCACCGCCTTCAGCAGATTCCGCCTCAGTGTACGGAAATAACCGGGAAACTGATAACTTTCCAGCTGAAAATAGTGGATCAGGATTTTGCCTGCCAGCAGGCAGCCGATCACGATTCCGAGAATCAGAAGGATGGAAAAGTTCATTCATTCGCCTCCTTCAGAAAATGCTGCGCAATCGTGTTGAACCGCTGAATCTGTTCCAGATAGGCAAAATGGCTTCCGCCCTCCAGGATTACAAGGCCTGCGTCGGGAATCAGCTTTTCCATCTCTTTCCCCATCCAGAGCGGCGTTTCTGTGTCAGCGTCGCCCCAGATCAGCAGGGTACTCTGCCGGAATTTCGGATACAGATCGCTCAGGTCCTGATTGATCACTTTGACAAACGTTTTGCGCATTTCTTCATCCAGCGCGTTGTAATCCTGGCTGCCGTATTTCTGTCTCAGTTTTTCTTCCCAGTGCTCCGCGGTTCCTTTCAGGAAAGGGATTTTTTTTACCTGGCTACAGTAATTCTTCAGCTTCTTGTATTCTGCGCTCCTTCGGGCTGACTCCTCGGTCGGCTTCGGCCGGATGCCCGCCGCGCCGGTAAAGATCATCTTGTCAAAGTACTTCGGATCGTTTGCCGCCAGCCATGTTGCGACCCGGCAGCCGAAACTGTGCGCGACAACTGAGCCTGGAAAAAACCCAAGCTTGTTCAGCAGTTCCTTCAGACATTCCGCGTATTCCGGAACCCCCCATGGTTCGGGAGGTCTTCCGCTTTTGCCATGTCCGGGGAAATCAATAAGCAGCACTTGGTGGTCCTTTTTGAGCGCATCGGCAACCGGCTGCATCATGCTCATGTCGCAGCCCCAGCCATGCAGCAGGGCCACCCTGCCCTTGCCTTCTCCCTGGATCTCATAGGAAACCGTAGTTCCGTTCACACTTTCATTCATTGCGTTTCCGTAGGTACGATATACCATATATATCGGCATTTCGTACGGCTGATCTCATATTTCAGGTAAATATCTTCCGGTACTTCCGTAATCCGTTCAAACAGGCATCCCAGTTTCAGGCAGGTCTTCCGGCTCGGTTCATTGTCAGGATCGCAGGTAATCACTACGTTAGTCTTTCCGCTCAGCCGGATTTCCCGTTCAATCAGCCTGCATGCCCTGTATGCGTAGTGATGTCCCCGATATTCCTTATCAATGTGATAGCCGATGTGACCGTAGTAATATACGCATCGGCTTTCTCCGTCCCGATAGCTGATCTGGCCGATTTCCAGTCGTTCGTTGTGAAGCGTGATCCGCCATACCTGCTCATGTCCGAATCCAAGCTCCCGGCTCGGCGGTGTAATATGGATCGGAACCAAATCGATAATGCCGTCCGAATACTCTGCCTTGTTATGTCTGAATAGCATCGCGTCTATACTTCCTGTACTTTCACCTGGTCAAGCAGGTTTTCAAAATCGGACCGGACAATCAACTGTGTTCCTTCCGTCATCACGCTGGCCGCGCCGGCAGCAATCCCGTACCGGAATGCTTTTGCCATATCCTTTTCGATTTCGTATCCCAGCAGCATCCCGCCGATCATTGCGTCTCCAGCGCCGACTGTCGATTTCGTTTCAACCCGAAGCGCCGGAGCAAATAAAGTCTTTTCCGTTGAAATATACATTGCGCCCATCGCGCCCATGGAGACCACCGCGTGCTGAACCCCGAGTTTGATGAACAGCAGCGCAGCGTCACGGATTGTCCGCATCGTCCGCAGTTCTATCCCGAGTGTAGCTTCCATCTCCCGCAGGTTCGGTTTGATCAGAAAAGGATGGGCGTTCTTGGCGCATAGTTCCAGCTCTTTCCCTTCCGTATCCAGGATGCATCTATGTCCTTTCAGGGCATTCATCAGTTCGCAGTAGGTTCCTTCCGGGCATCCCGGAGGCAGGCTCCCGGTCAGCACGACCATCTCGCTGTCTTTTGTGGCGGTTTTTGCAAGTTCGGTAAACGCTTTGATCTTCTCATCGTCCAGCGGAGTACCGGGTTCATTCAGTTCGGTGACCCCCTGTCCGTCGAGGCAGTATACCTTCATATTGGTGCGCACATGCCCCGGCACCGTAATAAACTGATGCTTCAGGTCTTCCCGGTCCATCATGGATGTCAGCTCGGAAGCGCCGTTCTCTCCCATCGTGCCGATGCATTGCACATCAAGGCCGAGCCGTTTCGCGACCACGGCAACATTGATTCCTTTGCCGCCAAGATCAACCCGGGCGTCCCGGATGCGGTTTACCTGACCGACCTGCAGTGTGTCAACGTTTACTGTCTTGTCAAAACAGGGATTCAGGCAAATTGTCGTAATCATCTCGTCACCCCTCGTCACGAATCATATCATATAATTATATCATTCTACTCACTTCAGCGCAACTTGTTCAATAAACATAGATTTTCATTGTTTTTTCATTGTTTTTTGACCTGTCCTTATGTTATATTGTTATCACAAGGAGGAAAAGAAATGAACATGACAGCAGATATTATTGTGATCGGTTCAGGCATTACCGGCTGCGCTGTAGTCCGGGAGCTTTCCCGTTTCCATGCTTCCGTCCTGGTTCTCGATCGCGAGAGCGACCTCGCCGAAGGTGCCACCAAAGCCAACAGCGGCATCGTTCACGCCGGTTATGACGCGATACCCGGAACAAAGAAAGCCTTTTATAACGTTCGCGGCGCAAACATGTACGAATCCCTTGCCAAAGAGCTCGGCGTTCCCTATCGCCGGTGCGGGGCTCTGGTCCTTGCATTTGATGAAGAGGATAAAAAAACCATTGCCGATCTGAAGGCCCGCGGGGAAACCAATGGAGTCACCGGGCTTGAAATTCTGGATCGGGAAACGCTTCTGAAGCTCGAGCCGAATCTGAATCCCGAAGTAGTTGCTGCCTTGTCCGTTCCCACAAGCGCCATCGTCAGTCCTTATGAAATGGCTTTCGCCCTTGCTGATGATGCGGCACTTAACGGGGTCCGTTTCCGCTTTGATGAGGAAGTCGTCTCTGTAAGCAAAGATTCTGACGGATGCTTTACCGTTCAGACAGATAAGGAGGCCTTCTACTGCAAAGTGCTGGTAAACTGTGCCGGAGCCTTCGGAGCAGAGATTCATAATCAGCTTTCCGAAGAAAAACTGACCATGATTCACCGCAGAGGGCAGTATTATCTGCTGGATCGTGCGGCTCATCAGCCTTTTGACCGGACGGTTTTTCAATGCCCTTCCGTCATGGGCAAAGGCGTCCTGGTTTCTCCCACGGTGCACGGAAATCTGCTTCTTGGTCCCACGGCGGAAGATATTGAGGATCCGCTCGATACCGCAACAACTTCGTCCGGCCTTTCCGATATTTTTCAGAAGGCAGCCCGGACCTGGTCCGGAATATCCACCAGAACAAATATTACAAATTTCAGCGGTGTCCGCGCTCATTTGCCCACAGATGATTTTGTCGTCGGTCCCTGTGAAGAATGCCCCGGTTATTTCGAAGCCATCGGCATTGAAAGTCCCGGCCTGTCTTCCGCCCCGGCAATCGGGCAGGATCTGGCGGAAATGATCGCTGATCATCTTTCCCTCGCCCGCAAAGAGCAGACCGTTCCCTATCCCCTTCCGCCTGTTCCGTTCCACGATATGACGCCGGAGCAAAGAGAGCAGGCTATTCAGCAGGATCCGTTATACGGCAATATTATCTGTCGCTGCGAGGTTGTTACAGAAGCGGAAATCCGCCGGGCAATCCGGCGTCCCGTCGGTGCTCGTTCCGTGGATGGCGTTAAACGCCGTACCCGCGCGGGCATGGGGCGCTGCCAGGGTGGCTTCTGTCTTCCTCGTGTCGCCGCGATCATCTCGGAGGAAACAGGCATTCCCTTGAAGGAAGTCACAAAAAACGGCAGAGATAGTCTTCTCTTGTCTGATACGATTGATGCTTTTTTGAAGGGAGGCCATGATCATGAATGAACGTAATGTGGATGTTTTGATCATTGGTGCCGGTCCGGCCGGCTTGGCTGCCGCGATCTCTGCGCGGGAAAGCGGAATTGAATCCCTCCTGGTTCTGGAACGTGAGAAGGAATCCGGCGGAATCCTTCGACAGTGTATTCATAACGGCTTTGGCCTTCATCGTTTCAAAGAAGAATTGACCGGTCCGGAATATGCTCAGCGCGATATCGATAAGGCTGCGGAACTGGAAATCGATATCGAATGCTCCACTACGGTATTGACAGTCTCTTCTGATCATACCGTCACCTGTGTTTCCGCTTCCAAAGGCCTGCAAATCATTCACGCAAAAGCGATTGTTTTGGCCATGGGCTGTCGGGAAAGGCCCCGCGGTGCGCTCTGTACGCCCGGCACACGATGTGCGGGTATTTATTCTGCTGGTACAGCTCAGCGTTTTGTCAATCTGGAAGGATTTATGCCCGGTAAACGGGTTGTCATTCTCGGTTCGGGCGATATCGGGCTCATCATGGCCCGACGTATGACGCTGCAGGGCGCTAAAGTCCTTGCCTGTGTGGAAATTATGCCCTATTCTTCCGGTTTAAACCGGAATATCGTACAGTGTCTGCACGATTATGACATTCCCTTATATCTCAGCCATACGGTCATCGATATCAAAGGCAAGGAGCGTCTTGAAGGAGTAACCGTTGCGAAAGTCGATGAGAAACGCAATCCGATTCCCGGTACGGAGATTGAGTTTGACTGCGATACCCTCCTTCTTTCCTGCGGCCTCATTCCGGAAAATGAGCTTAGTCTCAGCGCCGGTGTGGAGCTTTCTCCTGCAACCTCAGGTGCTGTGGTTAATGAATCTTTTGAAACCAGCGTACCCGGCATCTTTGCCTGTGGCAATGTTTTGCACGTGCATGACCTGGTCGATCATGTCTCCAATGAAAGCTTCAAGGCTGGTGCGGCTGCCGCGGCGTATGTACGCAATGAGCAGCTCGCTGCACCCATGATCACCGTGAAGGATGGCAACGGCGTGCGCGGTACGGTTCCGCAGCTCATCCGGTCCGATACGGATAAGCCGGTCGATCTGATGTTCCGTCCTTCCGCGGTTTTCCGGAACAGCGCAGCCGTTGTCGAGTGCGGCGAAAAAGAACTGATTCGGAAAAAAGCCATGATCTTTACCCCGGGCGAAATGGCCCTCGTAACCATCAAGCCCGAAATGCTGAAAGAACTTCCTGCAGATTCGATTACGGTGCGTATTGAATAAAGCAGCCGTGAATCAACTTGTAAATCGATTCTCAAATGATTGATGAGTATAGGCCGAAGGTCCGGGGCAGTCAGAATGCCCCGATCGCGCCCGCGAGTGCGAAATCCCTTCCTCCGGAAAGGAACACTTATTATGGAACAAACAATCACTTGCATCAACTGCCCCGTAGGTTGCCGTATGACTGTCACTCTCTCAGAACAGGGAGCATTCATCTCGGTAACCGGCAACACCTGCCCCCGCGGTGCAAAATACGCTCAACAGGAATGTACCCTGCCAGAGCGGATGATTACTGCCGTGATCCCTGTTACCGGCAGGGAAACTCCCCTCTCGGTCAAAACAGCCTCCCCGGTCCCCAAAAAGCTGATTTATGACATCATGAATGAACTATCTTCAGTTCGGATCTCCGCGCCGGTTACTATCGGTCAGGTTATCCTGCAGGATGTGCTGCATACCGGTGTGGATATTATTGCCACCCGTAATCTTGCATAAAGGCATTTCAGCTAAAGGCATTTCATTTGCTTTTAGACTGTTTATCTCTTGTATCAGTCCTCAATATCTGATATAATTGTTTTTATCCGAGATTGAAAGGAGTTCATTTATTAATGTTCGATTGCATCTTTGGGATTTCCGCCGCGATTGCTGAGTCGGCCGCTGCTCCTGCTGCTGCCGCTGGTGCTGCTGCCGCTACGGGCACAGGGGAAGCTGCTACTACAGGAACTTCTATTGCTGCCCTGGCGACTACTTTTCTCCCTCTGATCCTGATTTTTGTAGTTTTTTGGTTTATGCTCATCCGTCCCCAGCGGAAAAAGGATAAGCAGGTCAAAGAAATGTTAAATAATCTGAAGGCAGGAGATCGGGTCTGCACCATCGGCGGGATCTATGGAACGATTACCGGCATTAAAGACGATACTGTGACCCTGTCCGTCGGTCGTGATAATCTGACAATGGTTGTTGCTCGCTGGGGCATCCGCAGCGTTGAGGAAGTTACCATTGAAAATGATTCTCAGGAGCTGAACTGATCCCTTCCCTGTAATGATTTCACCCGGTCACAGTTGACCGGGTGCTTTTTTATTCCTGAATAATCACTTTATCAGCCCCGAACATATCATACAACTGATTCAGGTATTCCTTTTCGCTGCTTTGCCCGCCGCTTGCTGTCTGCCCTGCCTCAGTAGCTGTGAATTCGCAGGTCATCCCGGTGATTTCCGAAAGACAATCGCAGATCTTTTGCTTTTTTTCAGCCTTGCTCAGCGGAATCAGGAACATGGATCCTCCGGGCTGGTTCGGTTGCCACACAAACTTTCCGTTTTCACAGCTGATCAGGCTGCCCTGGGTCAGCATACTCCATATGGCCGGATCATTTCTCTTGAAGCGGTCCATCATTTCTTTCCACGCTCCGGATACGGCATTGTTGGTCTTTGGTTTCTTCTGCTCGGGCGCGGCGGGAATGGTTTCTTTCTGATCCTTTTTCTTTGTTTCATCTGCCGGCGCCGCAGATGTACTTGTTGAAGAAGCAATAATCTCTCCGTTTTCAATCATCTTCAGCAAACCGTTCATCTGCTTTTCCAGTTCGAAAATCCTGTCTCTTAAAGCCTGGTCGTCTGCCTGTTCCATCCGCAGGCAGCATTTCAGGCTGATATTTTCCAGAGCGAGGCGGGGTGTAGATGCATATCGCATTTCCGTTTCCAGTGCCAGATAAAGATCCAGGATCATCATCAGCCTGGAAAGCGTGAACTGTTCACTTTGTCGGATGAATTCCTTTGCTTCCTCTTCCGTGATATCCATCACTGCGGATAGATCTCCCCCGCTGGTCTTAGCAATCAGTAACGCTCTGATATGACGGCATACATCCTTGGCAAACACCGCCGGATCTTTGCCTTCACGGATCAGCTGATCGATCATCAGAAAGATTTTTCTTGCGTCATTCTCTGAAAAAGCGTCGCAAAACTGAAACAGGAATGCATTATCGCTGGTTCCCAGAATGCTGCGTACCAGTTCTTCATCTACCTGATCCCGATATCCCAGGCACATGTCCAGGATGCTCAGCGCGTCGCGCATTCCTCCTTCTGCCGTCCGGGCAATCAGCATCAGTGCGCCGTCTGTAGCCTCGGCACCGCTTCCTTCCACTGCCTCGCGCAGTCTTCCGGTAATCTCCTGTACGGAAATTCGCCCGAAATCAAATCGCTGGCACCGGCTCAGTATTGTCTCCGGCAGTTTTTGCGGTTCGGTCGTCGCCAGAATGAAGACGATATGTGCTGGCGGCTCCTCAAGCGTCTTAAGCAGTGCGTTGAAAGCTGAGGCTGTCAGCATATGAACTTCATCAATAATATAGACCTTGTATTTCCCGAATTGCGGAGGATATTTTACCGTATCGCGCAGATCCCGGATCTCGTTCACACCGTTGTTGCTCGCCGCGTCGATCTCGATAATATCCAGGGTTTCTTCATGATCCACCCGAAGGCAGTTATCACACTTTCCGCATGGATCTCCGTTTTCCGGATTCAGGCAGTTGATCGCTTTCGCCAGAATTTTTGCTGTGGATGTTTTTCCTGTCCCCCGGGATCCGCAGAAAAGATAGGCGTGAGCGATCCGTTGAGTGATCACCTGATTCCGCAGCGTTTCGATAATCGCCTTTTGCCCGACCATTTGGGAAAAGTTTTGGGGTCTCCATTCACGGTATAGCGCGCGATATGCCATCTTAATTCCTACCCTCTTCTGCAGTCATGTCAATCATTGTCCTGAATTCGCTCAATTTTTGCGGTCCGATCCCGTTTACTGCTTCCAGATCTTCCGGGTAATAAAACGGACCGTTCTTTTTCCGTTCTTCGATGATTCTTTCCGAGTATGCCGGACCGATTCCGTAAAGGGATTCCAGTTCTGCTGCATCCGCTTCGTTTACCCGGACATTTCCGTTTTGTTCAGTACCGATTTTCTTCAATACCCATGCTACGCTTCCGGATGTGCGGTATTCTTTTCCAGCCGTTGTACGGAATAGCATGATCGGCAGAATTGTGAGAAGCAGTGCCGCCGGAATCAGGATCAGCGCAGCAGTCTTTTTGCTTCGGTCACACATCTTTCCGGACCTTCTGCCCTTGTTTTGTGTCTTCCAGGATATATCCGGCACTGACAATCTTGTTACGAAGCTCGTCGCTCCTGGCCCAGTTCCTGTTTTTTCTGGCTTCCGCGCGTTCCCGCACGAGTGCGGCAATCTCTTCAGGCAGTTCATCTTCCTTCCTGGAAAGCAGGCCGAGCACGTCACAGATAGCTTCCAGGCTGTTCAGTCCCGCTTTTGCCGCCTCTATAGAGGAGCCCTGCTGAATCGTGACGTTCGCGTCCTTGACCAGTTCAAAGATCGCTCCCAGCGCGTCAGCTGTATTCATGTCATCGTCCATGGCTTCGTCAAAGCGCTTTTCATATATCTTCAGTCGACCGACAAAAGCCTCTTCATCCGTGTTCAGTGGACGATCCTCACCGTTTTCGATCTGGAATTTCAGGGAATTCCTGGCTGTATAAAGCCTGTTCAGGCTGGCGTTTGCCGCTTCAATCTGATCCCTGCTGAAATTAATCGGGCTGCGATAATGTGCGCTTAGCATGAATAGCCTCACCGCTTCCAGGTCGTATTCCTTGGCGATATCACGCACGGTGAAGAAATTGTTCAGGCTTTTGCTCATTTTCTGGTTATCCACGTTGATGAAGCCGTTATGCATCCAGTAGTTGACGTACTTTTTTCCCGTTGCTCCTTCGCTTTGTGCAATCTCATTCTCATGGTGCGGAAACAGTAGGTCTTTTCCGCCGCAATGGATGTCGAATGTCTCTCCGAGATACTTCATGCTCATCGCCGAGCATTCAATATGCCATCCCGGTCTTCCCTTGCCCCATGGACTGTCCCAGGAGGGTTCTCCTGGTTTCTGTGCCTTCCACAGGGCAAAGTCTTCAGGCGCTTCTTTGTCTGTTTCTACGTTCAGCCGTTCGCTGGCGCCCATTTCTCGGTCTTCCATGTTCTGTCCCGACAGCTTTCCGTATCCAGGAAACGCGGAAACGCGGTAATAAACATCTCCGGAAGGCGTTGCGTAAGCATGGCCGTTCTCAATAAGTCGTGAGATCAGTGTAATGATCTCTGCGATATGTTCCGTCGCCTTTGGGTGAACCGTTGCGGGCCGTATCCCGAGTGCCCCGGCATCTGTATAGTATTCTGCAATAAACCGGTCAGCAAGTTCTTTGACTGTGATGCCTTCCTCGTTTGCCCGTCGGATCATCTTGTCGTCGATATCCGTAAAGTTCTGAACAAAGGTAACTTGATAGCCTTCCCGCTCTAGCTGTCTGCGCAGTACGTCGAAGGTGATAAAAGGCCTGGCGTTTCCGATATGGAAATAATTGTAAACCGTTGGCCCACAGGCATAGATTCCTACCTTACCTTCATGGATTGGCTTGAATTCTTCTTTTTTTCTTGTCAGGCTGTTAAAAATTTGCATATACATATTCTCCTGTTATATTATTTCCTGTTTAGCACCCGGTTCCGTATAATAGCTGCACACCAGACGAGCGCCGCAAAAGCTGCAATGATAATCGCAAGCGTCCTGATTTCAAACGGGATATAAAAGATATTGCCCCGTTGTACCACATTGTCTCCGCTGCCTGTAGACACGGTTACGGTAATTTTTTTCAGTTCCTTACCGCTGGAATCAGTCACCGTCAGATCAATCGAAATCTTCTGATAGTGATCCTTTTCCGGCATCTGCAGGGATCCCTCGAACCCAATTGTCTGATCGTTTCCCGGAGTGTAAGTGTAGCTGTTGCTTTGCTTCAGCATCGGTAATCGTTTGCTGTTGAAATGCGTGAATTTGGGATTGATTTCGGAAGCTGATTCGCTTTGGGGTTCAAATATTGCTTTCATTTGGAACGTCAGTTCCGTGCCGCTCCATTGCGAAACATCTAAAGACCCGGTAAAAGCATTGAGCGCTTCATTGTCCCAATCCCATTCGCCATAGCTGATATTGTCCGTTTCGGAGTTATCACCTAATGCGATTCCGAAGGTTATGAAGAGCACCGTCAGCATGATCAGGAATATATTTCTGAACCTCATTCTGCTTCCTCCGATTTTTTTTCTTCACCGGAATACTCCGGTGAAAATGCTCTGATCCTGTCAGTCAGCTGATCAAGACTCGAATTTACTTTTTCAGCTGCTTTATTCACGTCTGTTCCGTGATCAAAGTATCCGTTAATCTCTGACTGAAGAGATGAAGATGCTGGGGTAATCGCTTCACTGATCGGTTCATCGTCCTCCGGTTCTTTCTCTGTTACTTCTTTCGGCTTCTGGGGCTCCTGAAATAGCTCTTCCGTTTCGTCGACTCCTTCAGAAGCTGCTTCTCTTGCGACCGTTTCAGTTGCTGAATCTTTTCCCTGTGCATATTTTTCTGCCCTCATATCGTTCAGCCGGTTGTCAAGTTCCTGCAATTCTTCAAGCATTTTAGTCACATCCGGCGGAAACTTGTTCCCCTTCATCCACAGTGAGTATACAACGTGGGAAAGATCACCGGCCAGTTCTCTACGTCGATTCTGGAGCGCCATCTCATCAACTTTGTACTTGGTATTATTCGCGATGTTTGTAGCGGTATTGCCAATGGTGTTCATGCTTTTCATCCACAGCTTTTTCGCCTTGTCGCGAATATTGTTTGTACTCGCCAATGTGATTTCCCCCTCTTGTTTATCGGATCAGCCTCAACGACGCTGGTTTAACGGTAAATTCAACCTTTTCCATGGGCTGTATCGCCCCGTCTATATTGATCCTGAGGTTGTCACCTTCGATCAGGATTCTGGAAACGAGCCGATGGCTTGTAACTTTAAACTTCAGGTCTTTCGACATCATCAGTCCCGGAAGATAGAACGGAATCTTCCATCGTGCCCGATGTTTAATCAGCACCAGGTTTAGTTTTCCGTCTGCCGGATTCGCTTCGGGACATATGGGAATTCCTCCGCCGATATAGCGTCCGTTCGCAATGGAGCAGACCAGGTAACGTCCCTCCTCTGTCTTTCCGTCTGCTGTCACTTTCAGTTTAACGCTTTCATAATGGCGTATCGCTTTCAGCAATCCGATAAGGTAAGGTGTCAGTCCTCTGTGTTTATCCTTTATGCTTTCCGCGTAATCAAGCACTGTCACATCAAAGCCTGTTCCGCAAACATTCAAAAAAAACTGATCGTTTACCGTGCCCGTATCCGTATCAACCGGCTGCCGGGATAAAAGCAGTTCTAACGCTTTCTGCGGATCATTCGGAATACCGGTCGTCTTAATGAAATCATTTCCGGTTCCGGCCGGTATGATGCCCATTGGTTTCCCTGTTTCGCAAAGTCCTGCTGCCACTTCAGATGCTGTTCCGTCCCCACCGACGGCAACAACGGCGTAAACCTGATCTTCTTCGGCAAGTTGGGCTGCGATCTGTGTCGCGCGCCCGGGTCTTTCGGTCAGGAATACCTTATATTCAATTCCTTTTTGTCTTAGCCGTCCCTCCAGGTTTTTCATTGTTTGTAAGGAAAACCCTGTTCCGGCAATAGGATTTACAATAAATGCCCAGTACATTTCTGAACACCCGCTTATAAAGTATAAAAGCCCCTTTCCGGCCTTTCGTCGCCGGAAAGGGGGAGTTTCAGAATCACAGATCCTTCAGAATCGTTTCTGCGATTTGCGGTCCGGTAAGCCCATATTCTTTAAGCAGATCTACAGGCTTTCCGCTCTGCCCGAACTCATCATTGATGCCGATCTTCTTAAACTTCTCGACACCCTTTCCGATGATCGCGGAAGCAACTGTGTCCCCCAGTCCGCCGAGAATCGAATGTTCTTCCACCGTGAAAACCTTCTTGCACTTTGCCGCGTAGGTGCACGCCAGTGCTTCGTCAAAAGGCTTGATCGTATGGAAGGAAACCAGCGCCGTCTTGATGCCCTTGCTTTCCAAGATCTCGGCGGCTTCCATTGTATGTTCCAGCATGATGCCGCAAGTAAAGATCACGCAATCGCTTCCGTCCCGGATCACGGTGCCCTTTCCGGCCGTGAACGGCCTGGGATCGTAAACCGGTGTCGCCAGCCGCGCCGTCCGGATATATACCGGGCCGTTGATCTCTGCCGCCGCTTCCACGCACTGATGGCACTCATTCGCGTCGGAGGGAACAAACACCGTCATTCCCGGAATCCCGCGCATCAGTGAGATATCTTCTATGGCCTGATGGCTTCCGCCGTCTTCGCCGACCGTAATGCCGGCATGGCTGAAACCGAATTTGACATTGAACTTTGGATAGCACACGCCGTTGCGGATCTGGTCATAGTTCCTGCCAGCAAAAACCGCGAACGTTGAACAGAATGGGATCAGTCCCATCGTGCTCATGCCGGCAGCCATGTCGACCATGTTTGCTTCCGCGATACCGCAGTCATAGAACCGGTTCGGGAATTCCTTTTTGAAGGCGTTTGTCATCGTTGCGGAAGCGAGGTCTGCATCCAGAACGACTACTTTGTCATTGGTCTTGCCCAGTTTCACAAGGGCTTCACCGTATGCAACACGTACCGCTTTCTTTTCCATTTTCTCAGCCCTCCAATTCTTTCAGCGCCTGCGCTGCCTGTTCAGCGTTCGGTGCTTTTCCGTGCCAGCCGACCTGTCCTTCCATGAAGCTTACGCCTTTACCCTTTGTTGTGTTCAGGATAATGTAGCGCGGCTTTCCGGGACAGGGCGGTGTATGTAGTGCGACCAGAACCTGCTTCATATCGTTGCCGTTTTCCACTTCGATCACGTCGTATCCGAAAGCCAGCGCTTTGGCTTTGATGTCTCCCAGGCTCATAACTTCGTCGTTGCTGCCGTCAATTTGCAGCCCGTTATGATCCAGGATCACTGTCAGGTTGTCAAGCTTGTAGTGCGCTGCCGCCATGCTGGCTTCCCATACCAGGCCTTCCTGGCTTTCGCCGTCGCCGATCACTGTGTACACCCGGCTCTTGCTGCCTATATGCTTTGCGCCCAGCGCCATGCCGACCGCGATCGAGATGCCCTGGCCCAGTGACCCGGTGGAAGCGTCAACGCCGGGACATTTTTTGGTATCCGGATGTCCCTGCAGGATTCCGTGCAGCTGGCGGAACTTGTCGAATTCTTCCTTGCCGAAAAAGCCGCGTTCACAAAGCGTTCCGTACAGGGCAGGAGCCGCGTGGCCCTTTGAGAGCACAAACCGGTCGCGTTCCGGCATCTTGTCGTTCTTCGGATCGACGTTCATCACGTCAAAATATAACGCAACCAGTGCGTCGGTACAGGACAGGGAGCCGCCCGGATGGCCGGCGCCGGCCTTGGATGTCATGATAATGATATCTTTTCTGACTTCCCGGGCATAGGATTCAAGTGTCTGAATATCCATTTCTTTCCCTCCGTTCCAGTAATTACATGGTTTGCACATACTGTATTATTATAGTTTTCAGCGTGCTTATTGTCAAGATTCCTGAACCTTCATTGTCCCGGTTTGGAGCATTCTGTTCAGCGCTTCTCCCAGGGCAATCCGCCCGTGTGTATAGGTCAATCCTCCCTGCATATAGGCGATATAGGGTTCGCGCATGGGCCCGTCAGCACTCAGTTCAATGCTGGCACCTGCCACAAATGTTCCTGCCGCCATGACTACCTGATCATCATATCCCGGCATGTCCCAGGGTTCCGGCATCGCCATGCTGTCAACCGGGCTCGCTGTCTGGATTCCCTGGCAGAAAGCAACCAGCAGTTCCGGTTTCCCGAAACGGATTGCCTGGATAATATCTGCTCTTTGTTCATTTGCCGGCGGAGTCGTTGCAAAACCAAGGTTTTCAAACACGCGCGCGGTCAGCAGCGCGGTCTTCAGTGCCTGGGTTACCGTGTGCGGCGCCATAAACAATCCCTGATAAAACGGCCGGTAGGAAGCCGCGTAGGAACCCAGTTCCCTGCCCAGGCTCGGCGCTGTCAGCCGGTATGCGATCCGTTCGATATCTTCTCTTCTGCCGACCACATATCCGCCTGTTGGCGCGATTCCGCCGCCCGGATTTTTGATCAGGCTGCCGACGCAGAGATCCGCCCCGTGATCGGTCGGTTCGTCCCCGCGGACAAACTCGCCGTAGCAGTTATCGACCATCAGGCGAATGCCCGGATGTCGGGTATGAATCATCTCGGCCAGGTCCTCAAAAGCTTCCGGCATAAGGCTTGGCCGCCAAGCATAGCCGCGGCTTCGCTGGGCAATGATCAGGGTGGTCTTCTCCGTGATTGCGGCTTCCGCCGCCTTCACGTCAATTTTGCCGTCTTTCAGCTCGACGCAGTCAAAGCCAATCCCCATTTCTTTCAGGGATCCTGGCGGCGTTTTTTCCCCGGTGCCTATTACGCTCTGCAGCGTATCATACGGCATACCGGTGGCGCTCAGGATTCGTTCTCCCGGTTTTGTCATGCCGAAAAGCGTCAGGCTCAGCGCCACTGTGCCGCTGGCTACATGGGGCCGCATCAGCGCCGCTTCCGTATGGAACAGATCGGCGTAGATCTTTTCCAGCGTATCCCGTCCGATATCGTCATAGCCGTAGCCGGTCGTTGGAGCGAAGTGCCGGTAGCTCACGCCGAATTTACGGAAACTGTCCAGTACCTGCCGGGTCCTCATTTCTTCATTGGCTTCGATTTCGGCAAATTGCTCCTGAAGTTCCTGTTCTGCCTGTCTGATGATTTGATTAATTCTGTTCATCTTTCCTCCGATTTATATCAGAAGCTGCCTGATCTCCGCATATGCTCCCGGTCTTTCCGTATCCACATATTGTATTGTTTCTTCCCGTCTCAGGAAGGTCATTTGCCGCTTGGCATAGTGTCTCGTACCGAGTCGAATTCTTTCTGCCGCATCCTCAATTGAATATTCCCCACGGATACAGGGGATCATCTCCTTGTATCCCAGCCCCTGCATGCTCTGAGATTCTTCAGAAACCCCTTCAGCAAGCAGCAAGGCTACCTCATCTTTTAATCCTGACTTTATCATCTTTGTCACGCGTTCGTTGATCCGCTCATATAAATGGGGTCTTTCCATCGCTGTGGACACGACTTTCCATTTGAACGCTGTCGGCTTCTCCCGGTTCGGCTGTTCTGAAAAAGGAATTCCCGTTGCTTCGCTCACTTCGATGGCCCGGATCGTCCTGCGGATATCGTTCAGGGGCAGCCGCTCCGCTGTAACAGGATCAAGCTTCCGCAGCCGTTCATGAAGCTCCGTCTTCCCTTCCGGCGTCTCGGCCAGTCTGTGCAGTTCCTCTCGTAGTTCAACATTGGCGCTGACCTGTCCCATTCCAATCGGATGCATTATTGCCTGCAGATACAGCGCCGTCCCGCCGACAAATAGCACTTCCCTGTCCTGTTTCGCCAATTGATAAATCAGTTTTTCCGCTGTATCCCGGTAATCAGAAACGCTGAACCTGTCTGTCGGTTCACAAAGATCCAGCAGGTGGTGCGGAACGCCCTCCATCTCTTCCGGCGAAGGTTTCGCCGTTCCGATGTTCATACGTCGGTAAATCTGCATACTGTCCATGCAAAGAATATCCCAGCCGGATTCCTTTGCCAGCCGGATTGCGATTTCCGTTTTTCCACTGGCTGTCGGTCCTGTCAGCACCCGACAGATAATACTTCCACTCTTCACGTTTCACTCCCCGCTTTGAGAAACTACTGCTGAATCCTTTTGAATTTCTTATCCAATTCACGGTGCGTAATCGCAACGACCAGCGGTCGCCCGTGCGGACAGGTCGGCGTGACTTTTTTCCCGATCATTTCATCCAGCAGGCCCCTGAGCTGATCCTCCGGCAACGTTTCCCCTCCCTTGACAGCATGCTTGCAGGCTGTCTGCAACAGTGTCGTCCGTTTCTTTTCAAATGTCGGATCCTTTCCGGTTTCCAGTTCACTGATGACATCGATCACAAAGTTTTTCGCCTGCGCTTCCCCGAGGATCATCGGAATCGTTCGGACAGCCACATCTTTTTCCCCGAATGCTTCAATGACCAGTCCAATACTCTCAAGGGCTTCCCGGTTCTCTTCCAGCATTCTCAGTTCTTCGTTCGTCACGCTGACAATAATGGGAACAAGCAGTTCCTGTCCGGATTGTCGTTCTTTTTCGTGTTCCTGCATCAGCTTATCAAACAGCAGGCGTTCATGCACTGCATGCTGATCTACCATCAAAAGCTGATCCTTATATTCCACAAGAATATAGGTGTTGAACAGTGCGCCGAAGATTTTCATCGGTTCCTTGATTTCGGGAAGAATGGAATTGATCTGCTCAGCCGGCCCCTCATTAAACAAAGGTCGGGATTCTTTCCAAATATCTGTTTTGGCTTGCGGCACTGCCGTATCGGGAACGGGCGCTGTATGTGAACCTTCCGGAATCCGGGAAGCCTCTCCCTGTTCTGTTTTTTTCAGGATTTCCTTGAATTCAGGCATGGGTTTCTCAGCATCCGGTTTGACTGCGGCTGCAGCTGGAAGCTTATCGCTGACCGTTACTGTACCCGGGGTCTTTACCGGCTGCTGAAAAGCTGTACCGGGCTCTTTCATAATGGTTCCGTTTTCTGCTTGTTGAATAATCGCCGGTGTCTGTTTTTCCTTAACCAGCTGCATTTCTACCGGACGGCTGAAAGCATCCTGTTCCTTCAGGGACTGCAGCACAGCGGAAAGAACGGCTTCATAAACGCCGGCTTCATCGCGGAAGCGGACCTCCAGCTTGTTGGGATGAACATTTACGTCCACTGCCTCATAAGCGATTGTAATGTGCAAAGCACAGGTTGGGAATTTCCCGATCATCACCCGTTCCCGGCATGCCGTCTCAACCGCTTCACTCAAAAGTTTGCTGTGCATTACGCGACCGTTGATAAAGAAAAACTCATGATTCCGGTTACCGCGTGCGTTTTCGCCAATTCCGACATAACCGCTGATCATCAGGCCGTTCGCGTGATCCTCAACTTTACGCATTGCTTTCAGCGCGTTTCCGCCGTAGATCGTATGCAAAGCGGACGCAAGCTGCCCATCTCCCGGTGAATGATATTCTGTTTTCCCGTTCGAAATATACCGAAAACTGACGTCAGGTCTGCTCAGCAGAAGCTGCGTCATTAATTCTCCTACAGCTGCAGCCTCCTGTCCGGCCTTCTTCATAAACCCCTTTCGCACAGGGACATTGTAAAAAAGGTCTTTTACGGCAACAGTCGTTCCGACGGGACATGCAATTTCGGAAATCGCATTAATGCTTCCGCCTTCGTTCTGTACCCGCAGGCCAGTTTCCCGTTCTTTTGTTCGGGTCGTCAATGTTACATGTGAAACTGCGGCAATGCTCGCCAGTGCCTCGCCACGAAATCCTAATGTCTGAATCGAGAACAGATCCTGTTCTTTGCTGATCTTGCTGGTCGCATGCCGTTCAAATGCCATTCGAATGTCGCTTTCATCGATCCCGCTTCCGTTGTCCGTTACACGGATGGAATCCAGTCCGCCTTCACGGATCTCAACGGTTACGGCGCTGGCCCCTGCATCCAGGCTGTTCTCCACCAGTTCCTTGATCGCTGCAGCCGGACGTTCCACAACTTCTCCCGCAGCGATCTTCCCGATCATCGCATCACTTAACAGCTTGATTTTTCCCATCTCTGTTTTCCTCATATTCCGAAGGTCCAATGTACTTGGAAAGCCCCCTTGTCATATCTTTCTTGCTTTTTCTCTGAGCAGAAAAAGCTTATTCATCGCATCCATCGGCGTCAATGCCATCACATCAATGGATTGCAGTTCCTCAACAATCTCATCTTTCTTGTATTCAAACAGATCCATCTGTTCATTCTTCCTGTTTACATTCTCCTCTCCCAGAATATTCTGCCCGATGGTATTCTGGTTGATATCGCTGACCTCCAGCCTAGCCTGAATCTCATGAGCCCGGACGATCACCGGATGCGGGATGCCTGCCAGCCTCGCCACATGAACGCCGAAGCTCTTGTCAGCGCCCCCTCTCACAATCCGCCTTAGGAAGATCACATCTTCACCGTGTTCTTTCACTGAAATGCAGAAATTCTTTACGCCATCCAGATGCCCTTCTAGTTCGCTCAGTTCGTGATAATGGGTGGCAAACATTGTCTTGGCGCCGATTTTCTCTTTGTCCGCAATGTATTCCACCACCGCCCAGGCAATCGCCAGACCGTCAAACGTGCTCGTTCCGCGACCGATTTCGTCCAGAATAATCAGACTGTTTCGTGTAGCGTTTCCGAGAATATAGGCTGTTTCACTCATTTCCACCATAAAGGTGCTCTGACCGCTGGCCAGATCGTCGCTGGCGCCGACGCGGGTAAAGATCCGGTCGCAGACCGGCAAATGTGCTTCCTTTGCAGGCACAAAGCACCCGATCTGCGCCATCATGCAGATCAGTGCGACCTGACGCATATAGGTGCTTTTGCCTGCCATGTTCGGCCCGGTAATGATCATCATCCGGTTCTCATCGCAGTCCAGCAGTGTATCATTCGGAACAAACTCCCCGTCTTTCAGGGTCTGCTCCACCACGGGATGACGGCCTTCGATAATCATGAGGCTTCCGTCGTCTGTGATTTCCGGCCGTACATACCGGTTCTCAGAGGCTGTTCTGCTCAGGCTCTGGAATACATCCAGCTTCTTCAGTGCTTCCGCGGTCCGCTGGATACTGTCGATGTCTGCCGCAATCCGGTCGCGGATCTCATTGAATATCTGCAGTTCAAGCCGCACGCTCTGTTCCTGGGCTCCGATGATTTTCTGTTCGATTTCCTTAAGCTCCGGCGTCATAAAGCGCTCGGCATTTGTCAGTGTCTGTTTCCGGATATATCTTTCCGGCACTTGCCCGAGGAAGCTCTTGGTGACTTCAATATAGTATCCGAAAACCTTGTTGTACTGAACCCGCAGGTTCCGGATACCCGTTGCTTCCCGTTCCCTGCTTTCCAGATCCAGGATCCATTGTTTTCCACTGGATTGCGCCTCCCGGTATTCGTCCAGAATCTGAGAGTATCCTTCACGGATAATACCGCCTTCGGTAATGACGACAGGAGCATCCGGATGAATCGCGCGATCCAGCAGATCCGTCATTTCCTCAAGCGGATTCAGTTCATCTCTCGCAGCATTCAATGATCTGCTTTGAACATCCCTCAGCAATGTCCGGATCCCGGGAATCTTTTTCAGGCTGGCGCACAATGCCAGACAGTCGCGGGCATTCATGTTCCGGTAGGCGACTTTATTCATTAATCGCTCCATGTCATATACGCCGTCCAGTTCTTCTGCCAGCGACATGCCGAGAATCCGATTGTTAACCAGTTCCTCCACTGCGTCAAGCCGTTCGTTGATTTTCGCCTTCTCCAGCAGCGGTTGCTCCACCCAGCTGCGTAGAAGTCTGCCGCCCATCGCGGTCGATGTTTTGTCAATCAGATTCAGCAGCGTTCCTTTCCTGCCTCCGCGCAGGCCTTCCGTCAGTTCCAGATTTCTCCTTGTGTTCTGGTCCAGGAGCATTGTCCTTCCGTTTTCCGCAAAACGCAGATTCCGGATGTGATCAAGTCCGTTCTTCTGAGTTTCATATAAATATTTAATCAGCGCGCCGCCGGCGCATGTTGCTTCCCTTTTATCTTCCAGGCCCAGGGAAGTTAACTGGGTCAGACGGAAGTGTCTGCACAGTGCTTCTTCCGCATTATGAAGCTGGAACCAGTTTCCCGGTTGTTTGCTGATGTTCCTGCTGTCAGATCCAAGCAGGCTGTTCAGCCCGTCGGTGTCGTTACTGATGATTTCCATCGGGTGTACGCGGCTGATCTGAGCCCGAAGCAGGTTGATTTCGGGTTCCATGACATAAAATTCGCCCGTTGATACGTCTGTATAGGCCAGTCCGGCTTTTTTGCCGTCCAGATATACGCTCATCAGGAAATTGTTGGCTTTATCTTCCAGCATTGTCGGATCCGTAACGGTTCCGGCTGTAATGACACGGACAACATCCCGGTCAACCAGCCCTTTTGCCGTAGCAGGATCTTCCATCTGTTCACAGATAGCAACCTTATATCCGCGTGAAATCAGTTTTTCGATATAAGTATTCACGGAATGATATGGTACGCCGCACATCGGCGCTCGTTCTTCCAATCCGCAGTCTTTACCCGTCAGGGTCAGTTCGAGCTCCCGCGACGCTGTTTTGGCGTCCTCAAAAAACAGCTCGTAAAAATCTCCCAGCCGGAACAGCAGCAGGCAGTCACTGTACTGCTCATGGATTCGCAGATACTGCTGCATCATCGGTGATAAAGCCATCTTAGTTCCTCTTTCTTCCTATAATACCAGATTGTCCCTGTGCAATGCGGCCGAAGGGGTTTAAGGGGGCGATCGGAAAGCCCCCTTACTGGCATCCATTGCATGCGGAGCAATCCCCTCCGCATGCGACAGATCCCCTGCTTTCTTCCTCAATCTCTCCCGTGATTACCAGCCGCAGAATTCTGTTTACATTATCCATCATCGTTTGGAAGTCCTTGCGTTTCTCCTTCAGTTCGATAATCTTCGGGTTCTCGTTCATGTGCTTTTCAGCTTCTTCCATTTCCCGGCTCGCCTCGGCCAGCTCATTCGGATCCATGTCGGCGGAAGCCAGGATATTCTCAACCCTGTTCCGTTTTTCAATCATATCTCCCAGCGCAGCGGCCGCTTCCGGATCCCGGCGCATCTCGGCCTCGGTTTTTTTCATTTCTTTGTAGGTTTCGCTGTTCAGGATAGCCTCAGCCAGTTCCTGCGCTTTGTTCATTACGTCTCTCATGTTTCTCTTTCTCCCATCAGTGTATTGTTTTTCAGTCCGGTCACGCGGCATCGGAGGATTGTCCCGATATCTTCAGCATTTCCGCTCACCGTAATGGAAATACCATGTTTTCCTTTTCCGGAAACTGCCAGTTCGCTTCTCCGGCTCAGTCCTTCCACCAGGATTTCCTCTTCCATTCCGATAAACCGCCTCATCGTTTCCTGCTGCAGTCCTTCCTGCAGATTAATCAGCCGTTTGATCCGATTCGTCGCTTCTTCATCCGGAATCATCCCGGGCATCCCGGCGGCTTTTGTCCCGGTTCGCGGGCTGTAGATAAACGTGAACGCGCTGTCGTACCGCACTTCGTCCACTAGGCTCATTGTATCTGCAAACTGTTCTTCTGTTTCTCCCGGGAAGCCGACGATGATATCTGTGCTAAGTCCGATTCCCGGAATCGCTTCTCTCAGCCGCCTCACGCGGTCCAGATACTGCTCCCGGGTGTAATGCCGGTTCATCTTTCTCAGGATTTCATCGTTCCCGCTCTGAACTGGCAGGTGAAACTGCGGCAGAATATGTTTTCCGCCCGCCATCACGTCGATCAGGTCATCGCTCAGGTCCTTCGGGTGGCTTGTCATGAACCGGATCCTCGGAATACCGCTCTCATCCAGGCGCTTCAGCAGCTTCGCGAATGAAATGTCTCCGGGCAAGCCTTTTCCGTAGCTGTTGACATTCTGCCCCAACAGCATAATTTCCTTTACGCCGGATTCCAGCAGTCCTTCGGCTTCCCGCAGAATCTGCTCCGGATCCCGGCTGCGTTCCCGCCCGCGCACATAGGGTACAATGCAGTAACTGCAGAAGTTGTCGCACCCGTACATGATGGTGACATATGCGGCGTCATGCCGAAGTCGCCGGATCGGCAAGCCTTCAGGAATCACATCTTTGTCTTCTACCTGAACCATTCGTTCCCCGCCGTTCAGCAGGTCATGCATCATCTCCGGCAGTTTATGCAGGTTCGCCGTCCCGAAGGCCAGGTCGATAAATTTATATTGCTTCAGAATCTTCTCCGCCATGCCCGGTTCCTGGATCATACATCCGCATACGCCGATCAGCATTTCCGGTTTTTCCTTGCGAACCTCCTTCAGCCAGGTCACATTGCCCAGCGCCCGCCGTTCCGCGTTTTCCCGGACGCAGCAGGTATTGAAGATCACAAAGTCTGCGTCTTCCCGTCTTGGCGCGGAAACCATCCCCATTGCTTCAAGCATGCCGGCGATCTTCTCGGAATCATGCGCGTTCATCTGGCACCCGTAGGTAACCACATGATAGCTTTTCGGCCGATGTGGCAGAACACGTACCTGTTCTGCAAAAATCCGCTGCCGTTCCATCTCCTCAGCGCTTACCAGCACTTCTGTTCTTTCCATTTATTTATCTCCGTTTTCTTGTCATCTCCATGAGTCCCAGCTTTGTCCACCCATGGATCACCGTCTTAATTCGATCCTCTTTGAAGCATTCTTTCAGCCTTTCCAATACCATACTTCGGTCTGTTTCAGAGTCCATATCAATAAAATCAATTATGATGATTCCTGCCAGATCTCTCAATCTCGTCTGAATCATGATTTCTTTGCAGGCTTCCAGATTTGTTGTAAGGAATAATTGTTCCTTGTTGCCTGCTGGCACGGCCGACGCCGTATTGACATCAATCACCGTCATCGCCTCACATCGATCAATCACGATATTTCCCCCGTGCGGCAGTTGAACTTTTCGTCCCTCCGCTGTGACAAGCTGCCGTTTCAGGTCAGCGTTCAGTTCTCTGATCTCTGTGATCTCGTCTGTCCCTCGGTAGTCTTCCCGCAGCGCTTCCATAGCTTCACTGTGCCGCAGCACCGTACCGGGTTTTCTTTCAGATTCCGCAGATTGTTCTATCTTCTGCCATCTGTCAAATAGCTTTTCCGCTTCTGTCCGAATCTCATCCGGTTCCGCTTCAGGTGCGCAATGTCGCATCACCAGTCCGAACCGGTTTTCAGCAATCTCCTGTCCCAGTTTCTTCAGTCGTTCCCTCGTTTCTTCATCTTCAATCCTGCTGCTCACACCGATATACCGGTTTTTTGGCATCAGAATGACATAAACCCCCGCCAGCGTGATATCCCGGGTCAGGAATGCGCCTTTTTCGCCGGTTTCCTCTTTCCGGATCTGTAAAATCATTGTTTCACCGGATTTCGGCTTTCCTTCTAAAAACGTCTTTCCGTTCTCTTCCAATGGAAGAAAGCCGTTTTTTGTTCGCCCGATATCCACAAAAGCGCAATTCAGATCCGGCATCATCCGGTCTGTTTTCCCGAGCAGGATATCTCCGCTCTGCTCTTTCGGATCCTGCTGGATATACTCCATAAGCCGCCCGTCCTCGACGACCGCACAAAAATCCGGTCCCTTCAGTATCATTTGCTGCATCATAATGTCTCCAGCGGCACCAGCTGGCCGT
>Ga0265301_10001837_pt1 | contig 26370 bp, 22 predicted proteins | sample AusTroGonzalo_MG_2_FD_193488 | JGI IMG/M metagenome (GOLD analysis project Ga0265301, IMG submission 193488) | Bovine rumen microbial communities from tropical cattle in Woodstock, Queensland, Australia - Gonzalo_04 | ecosystem: Host-associated > Mammals > Digestive system > Stomach > Rumen ... | reverse complement strand
TCCATGTAGATGCTCTTGTGCTCCACTTCGTCCGGCGCGATGATGTAGCCGGGCTCGGAGGCGGAGAGCAGTTTTACTTCCGTGATGCTGTTCTGGTCCTCGCGCGGATAGGGCATCCAGGCGCGCACGGTCTCCCCGGCCGGCACGGCGTCGGGCTTGACGGTGAGCGAATATTTCACCACGAAATTGACCGGTTTCACCAGGTTCTCGCCGGTGCTGCGCACCGTGGCGATCACGTCGCGGTTGTACTCGTCCAGATACACGTCCTCCACGTCGCGGGTCACGCCGTTCACGGCCTCGAACACCTTGCGGGCCTCGGGGTCGATGCGGAAGAGGTTGCGGGCGGCATTGCGGAAGTAGCGCTTCTGGCCGTCGATCACGCGGCCTTCCAGCGCCTTGCTCTCTTCCCAGGCCGCCACCTGCTCCGCCGTCAGGTCGGGGTAGTAGGGCTTGAGGTATTCCACGATGTAGGCGCTGTCGCGGTTGAAGTCGAGGGCGATGCGGGCGTCGCGCTCGGCCGGGGTGATGTCGAGCGTGGGGTCACCCTCGGAAGCGCGATGTCCACACGCGCATACGACGAGTGTGGACATCAGGATGGCAAGAGCCTTGCGCATGGCGGTCGTCTGATTATTTGACGCGCTCGCCGTAGGAACGGTCCGTGGTGTTGACACGGATCTTCTCGCCCTGGTTGATGAAGAGCGGGACCATGATGATGGCGCCGGTCTCGAGGGTGGCCTCCTTGAGGGCGTTGGTCGAAGCGGTGTCGCCCTTGACGGCAGGCTCGGTGTAGGTGACTTCGAGTTCCACGTAGGTCGGGAGCTCGCAGGTGAGGCAGCGCTCTTCGTCGCCGTCCACGTGGAACACCATGTTCACGATCTGGCCTTCCTTCATCAGGTCGGCGTTCTCCACGATGTCCTTCTCGAGCTTGATCTGGTCGAAGGTCTCGTTGTTCATGAAGTTGAAACCGTCCTCTTCGGCATAGAGGTACTGGTACTCGCGGTGTTCGACGGTGATGATATCGATCTTCTCGCCCGCGTTCCAGGTCTTCTCCAGGATGCGGCCGTTCTCGAGGTTGCGGAGTTTGGACTTGACGAAAGCGGGGCCTTTGCCCGGTTTGACGTGCTGGAACCACACGATGGAGCAGGGTTTTCCGTTGAAGTCGAGGTAGAGTCCGTTCTTGAAATCAGCTGTTGTTGCCATAAATAGTCGGTATTTTATTGATTATTATTTTCACTTAAATCGCGCAAATATATGAAAATTTCTTCTAACTGCCATTTCGGGGTGGAGGTGGCGCCGCAAATCCCCACCAGGTCGCCGTCGCGGAACCAGGCCGGGTCGATCTGGGAGACGTCTTCCAGCCAGTAGCTGCGCGGGTTGACGCTGCGGCAGAGTTCGAAGAGCACCTTGCCGTTCGAACTCTCGCGTCCGCTCACGAAGAGCACCACGGAATGATGCGCGGCAAACTCCACGAGCGACTGGTGCCGCTGCGCCACCTGGCGGCAGATGGTATCGTAGACCTCGGCGTCGGGCCGCTGCTTGAGAATGAATTCGGCGATCTCCCGGAACTCGTCGGGGTCCTTGGTGGTCTGGGAGAAGAGGGCTACGGGACGGGAGAAATCGATCTTGTCCAGGTCATCGACGCTGCTCACCACGATGGCTTCGCCGCCCGTCTGTCCCACGAGGCCGTTCACCTCTGCGTGGCCTTTCTTGCCGAAGATGGCGATCTGGCCGCCGGTCTCCCGGAGCCGCTGCCACGTGTCGCGCACGCGCTCCTGCAGCCGCAGCACCACAGGGCAGGTGCAGTCGATCACCTGCAGGTGGTTCTGACGCGCCAGTTCGTAGGTCTCCGGGGGCTCGCCATGGGCGCGCACCAGGATCACGTCGTCGTGCAGCTTGGCTACGTCCTCGATGGAGAGGATTTCCAGGCCTTTCTTTTGCAGGCGGTCCAACTCCGCGGTATTGTGGACGATGGCACCCAGCGAATAGAGCCGGTCGCTGAACTGCAGGTATTTCTCGGCCTGCTCCACGGCCCGGACCACACCGTGGCAGAAGCCGGAACGCGGGTCGATCTCGATGGAGAGTTTCATAAGATGCTGATGTTGAATCGCTCCTTGAGGATGCCGTTGAGCCAGACGAGCTGTTCTTCCACGGTCATGTGGCTGTTGTCGAGCACCAGTGCGTCTTCGGCCTGGCGGAGCGGGTTCATGGCGCGGTGCGAGTCGATGTAGTCGCGTTCCTGCACGTTTTTGAGGATGGCTTCGAAGTCGGGATGCTGACCGCTTTCCTCCATCTGCTTGACGCGGCGTTCTGCACGGATGCGGGCGTCGGCCGTCATGAAGATCTTCAGGTCGGCGTTGGGGAAGACCGCCGTGCCGATGTCGCGGCCGTCCATCACGCAGCCCTTCGACCCGAGGCGGTGCAGTTGCACGTCTACGAAATTGCGGACGAAGGGGAGCGCGGCGATGGCGCTGACGTTGCGGGCCACTTCCAACTCGCGGATCTGGGCCGAGACATCATCGTCGCCCAGGAAGACGCGCATCGAGCCGTCGGCCTTGGGCATCACCGAGATGTCGATCCTGCCCAGGAGGATGTCTTCCTGGAGCTGCCGTTCGTCGATCCGGCCGTTCCATTCGATGCGGCCGCTACGCAGCCCGTAGAGGGTGACGGTGCGGTAGAGGGCGCCGCTGTCGAGGTAGAGGATGCCGAGGCGGCGGGCGATCTCCACGGCGAAGGTGCCCTTTCCGGTGGAGGAGTAGCCGTCGATGGCGATGATGATATGGGGATTGCTCATGATGCGTATCTGGGGTATATTCCACAAATATATGAAAAATATCGCTATCTTTGTAGTCTGTGAAAATTTTCTCTCTATGAAGGTTCTGATTATCGACGACGAGCGCAGCATCCGCAACACCCTCAAGGAAATCCTGGAATTCGAAGGCCACGAGGTGACCACCGCCGAAGACGGGAAGCAGGGGGTCGACAAGGCCCTGGCGGACAGCTACGACGCCATCTTCTGCGATATCAAGATGCCCGTGATGGACGGCAACGAGGTGCTCGATACCCTGGTGGCTGCCGGCTGCGAGGCATCCATCATCATGATTTCCGGTCACGGCGATATCGACACGGCGGTCAAGTGCATCAAGAAGGGCGCCTACGACTTCATCCAGAAACCGCTCGACCTGAACCGCATCCTGATCACCCTGAAGAATGCCACGGACAAGACTACGCTGGTCAAGGAGACCGTAAGCCTCAAGAAGAAGATCCAGAGCAAATACGACATCGTGGGCGAATCACCCGCTATCGTCCACATCAAGGAGATCGTCGACCGTGTGGCCGCCACCGACGCCCGCGTGCTGATCATGGGTTCGAACGGCACCGGCAAGGAGCTGGTGGCGCGCCGCCTGCACGACAAGAGCCCGCGCGCGGCGGCCCCGTTCATCGAGGTCAACTGCGCCGCCATCCCGGGCGAGCTCATCGAGAGCGAGCTCTTCGGCCACGAGAAGGGTGCCTTCACTTCGGCCATCAAGCAGCATAAGGGCAAGTTCGAGCAGGCGGAGGGCGGTACGCTCTTCCTCGACGAGATCGGCGACATGAGCCTCGCCGCGCAGGCCAAGGTGCTCCGCGTGCTGCAGGAGAAGAAGCTCTCGCGCGTGGGTAGCGACAAGGACATCACCGTCAACGTGCGCGTGGTGGCTGCCACCAACAAGAACCTCACCGACGAGATTGCCAAAGGTACCTTCCGCGAAGACCTCTACCACCGCTTGAGCGTTATCGTGATCCATGTGCCCGCCTTGCGGGAACGCCTCGAGGACATTCCGCTGCTGATGGACTATTTCATCGACCAGATCTCCCAGGAGAGCGGCATGCCGAAGAAGAAAGTCACGCCCGAAGCCGTCGCTGAACTGCAGAAGCTGCCGTGGACCGGCAACATCCGTGAGTTGCGCAACGTGGCCGAGCGACTGATGATCCTGTGCGGTCCGGAGATTACGGCCGCCGATGTGGCTGCCTACGCGACGCCGTCCATATAGGCCAGCGTGCCGGGGTGCTTGGGCTGGACGCCCTTATCCTTATAAAATTGTTGGATTTTGCGGAGGTCGGCCATGGCGTCGTCGGAGCATTCCATGCGCCAGCCGTATGAGATTTCTTTCTTGCCCCAGTCGAAATAACCGACGTACATCGGGACGCCAGCAGCTTTGGCAATGGTGTGAAAACCGGTTTTCCAGCGCTTCACGGGCTTGCGGGTGCCTTCGGGCGCGATGCAGAGCGCGAAGCGGTCGCATTTTTCCATTTCCTGGATCACCTGCCGCGTGACGGCCACGGGGTTCTTGCGGTCCACCGGGATGGCCCCCACACTGCGCAGGAACGCGCCCACCGGCCAGAAGAAAAACTCCTTCTTGATCATCACGCGCGGCTTGCCGCCCAGTGAGCGGTAGAACAGCCAGGCGACGAAGAAATCCCAGATGGAGGAGTGCGGCACGCCCAGCAGGATGAGCCGGGGCTCGGGCGGCAGCTCGCTTTCGAGCGGGGTCCAGTGCATCCATTTGGTGAGGATCTTGTGGGCGGTGGCGGGCTTCATGGACTTATTGGGCTTCTTCCGTGTTGTCGATGTCGCTGCGGAGGTTCGTCCGGATGAACTTCTGGCGCACGGGCGTATTGTCGCCCATGTAGAACTGGATGATGTCGGCAATCTTGTCCTCGCCCGTCAGGTGGACCTGTTCGAGCCGGATGTCGCTGCTGATGAAGCCCTTGAACTCGTCGGGCGAGATTTCGCCGAGGCCTTTGAAGCGGGTGATTTCAGCGCTGCGGCCCAGCTTCTTCAGTGCGTCTTCCTTCTCGGCGGTGCTGTAGCAGTATACGTTGGCCTTCTTGTCGCGGACACGGAACAGGGGGGTCTGCAGGATTGACAGGTGGCCGGCGCGCACCACGTCGGGGTAGAACTTCAGGAAGAAGGTGAGCATCAGCAGGCGGATGTGCATGCCGTCCACATCGGCATCGGTGGCGATGACGATGTTGTTGTAGCGCAAGCCTTCTACGCCGTCCTCGATGCCGAGGGCCGACTGGAGGAGGCAGAGCTCCACGTTCTTTTCAGCGTAGAGGTCCTTCTTCGAAGCCTTGGCGCAGTTGAAGGGCTTGCCCATGAGGCTGAACACGGCCTGTACGTTGGCGTCGCGGCTCAGCGTGATGCTGCCGGATGCCGAGTCGCCCTCCGTGATGAAGAGGGTGCTCTGTTCGGCGAGCGGGTTCCTGTCACCGTAGTGGATCTTGCAGTCGCGCAGCTTCTTGTTGTGGACACTGGCTTTCTTGAGGCGGGCCTTGGTCTTCTTGCTGATGCTGGAGATCGCATTGCGCTCTTTCTCGGAGTCCTGGATTTTGGCCAGAATGATGTCGGCTACGTCGAGGTTCCGGTGCAGGTAGTTGTCGAGTTCGGTGGAGAGAAAGTCGAGCATGGTCTTGGAGAGCGTCGGACCGTGGGTGCCGGCCTGCTTGTCCTGCCACATGTATTTCGAGCCGAGCTGCACCTTGGTCTGGCCTTCGAACTCGGGCTCCTGGATGCGCACGCTCACGGCACCGATGATGGACTGGCGCACGTCGATGGGGTTGAAATCCTTCTTGAAGAAATCCTTTAGCACCTTGGCGATGGCTTCCTTGAAGGCGGCCAGGTGGGTGCCGCCCAGGGTGGTGTTCTGGCCGTTGACAAACGAGTAGATGTTCTCGCCGTAGCCGCTGCCGTGGGTGAAGGCCACTTCGATGTCCTGGGTCTTGAGGTGGATCGGGGCGTAGAGGGGCTCTTCGTCGATGCTTTCGTTGAGCAGGTCGAGCAGGCCGTTCTCCGACTTGTAGTCCACGCCGTTGAAGGTGAGTTTCAGGCCGACGTTGAGGTAGGCGTAGTTGCGGAGCATCGTGTCGATGTACTCCGTGTTGTACTCGTAGGGCTCGAAGAGGGTGTCGTCGGGGATGAAGCTGATCAGGGTGCCGTTGCGCTCGGTCGTGGGCTTCGGGGTGAAGTCGGGGGTCTGCAGGATGCCGCGCTCGTATTCGAGGGCGAGGGTCTCGCCGTTTCGGAACGACTGGACGGTGAACCGGCTGGAGAGGGCATTGGCGGCTTTCAGGCCGACGCCGTTCATGCCGACGGATTTCTGGAAGGTCTTGTTGTCGAACTTGGCGCCGGTGTGGAGCTTGCTGACGGCGGCGTCGAGCAGGTTCTGGGTTTTGTCTTTCTCGCTGAAGCCGAAAGGGATGCCGCGGCCGAAGTCGCGGATGGAGATCTTCTTGTCTTCGATCTTGATGATGATCTGCTTGCCGAAGCCCATCGCAAACTCGTCGATGGAGTTGTCGATAATCTCCTTCATCAGCACGTACATGCCGTCGTTGGGCGCCGTTCCGTCGCCCAGTCGCCCGATGTACATGCCCGGCCGCAGCCGGATGTGTTCCAGGTCTTCCAGGTGGACGATGCTCTCGTCCCCGTAGTCGTGTTCAGGAATATTCAGTGTCTCGTCAGCCATATCCGGCAAAGATACAAAAATTCCCGTTTGAAACAAAAACGTTATTGTTTCCTCTCTCAGAACAAACCGAACAGCCGGGCGTCGATCTTGTCGGTGATGGAGGAGAAGTCTTCGGGGTTGCCGACGAAGTCGAGGCGGTCGGCGTCGATGGTCAGGACTTCGCCTTTATATTCTTCATTGATGAACTTTTCGTAGCGGTCGTTCAGGCCGCCGAGGTACTCGAGGCTCATGGACTGCTCGTATTCGCGGCCGCGCTTCTGGATCTGCGCCACCAGGTGCGGGATCGAGCATTTCAGGTAGATCAGCAGGTCGGGCAGCTTGACCATCTGCATCATCACCTCGAAGAGGTCCATGTAGGCCTCGTAGTCGCGCTGCGAGAGGTTGCCCATCGCCACATTGTTGGCCACGAACACGTACACGCCCTCAAAGATGGTGCGGTCCTGGATGATGGTTTCCTTGCTGCGGGCGATCTCCATCACGTCCTTGAAGCGCTGCGTCAGGAAATACACCTCCAGGTTGAACGACCAGCGGGGGATGTCCTTGTAGTAGTCTTCCAGGAACGGATTGTGGGTCACGGCCTCGTATTTCGGGGTCCAGCCGTAGTGCTGCGCGAGCATCCGGGTGAGGGTGGTCTTGCCGCTGCCGATGTTGCCGGCGATTCCGATATGCATCTTAACCTTATTTTCGGGTGAACGGTTGCGAAGTTACACAAAAATTTCGTAATTTTGAAGATTGTGAAACCAACAAACCAACCATACTGAAATGAGAGACGCGATCTACGCATTCCCCGATCCGGCCAACGAGCCGGTGAAGACCTATCTGAAAGGTTCCCCTGAAAGAGAAGCCCTCGAGAAAGAACTCAAACGCCAAAGTTCCATCGAGATCGAGATTCCGCTGATCATCGGCGGAAAGGAAGTCCGTACCGGCAATACCGGCAAGGTGGTGATGCCGCACGACCACCATCACGTGCTGGCTACCTATCACAAGGCCGGCCCGAAGGAGGTCCGCATGGCCATCGATGCCGCCATGGAAGCCCACAAGCAGTGGTCCATGACGGACTGGACGGTGCGCGCCGCCATCCTGCTGAAGGCCGCAGAACTCATTTCCACGAAATACCGCGCCCTGATGAATGCCTCCACGATGCTCGGCCAGAGCAAGAACTTCTACCAGGCCGAGATTGACTCCACCTGCGAGCTCATCGACTTCCTGCGCTACAACGCGCACTTCGCCTCCGAGATCTACGGCTTCCAGCCCAAGAGCGCCAAGGGCCAGATCAACACGGTGGAATACCGCGCCCTTGAAGGCTTCGTGTTCGCGCTCACGCCGTTCAACTTCACGTCCATCGCGTCGAACCTCAACATGTCGCCCGTACTGATGGGCAATGTGACTGTGTGGAAACCCTCCACCACGGCCATCCTCTCGAACTACTACCTGATGCAGATCTACAAGGAGGCCGGCCTGCCCGACGGCGTGGTGAACTTCATCCCCGGCCAGGGTTCCGTGATCGGCAAGGAGATCTTCGCCTCGAAGCACCTCGCCGGCGTCCACTTCACCGGCTCCAGCGCCACCTTCAACACGCTCTGGCGCCAGGTGGGCGAGAACATCGACAACTATGTGAATTACCCGCGCCTGGTGGGCGAGACGGGCGGCAAGGACTTCATCTTCGTCACCCCGACCGCCGTGGCCGAGGACGTGGCGACGGCCGCTTTCTGCGGCGCGTTCGAGTTCCAGGGCCAGAAGTGCTCCGCCGCTTCGCGCATGTACGTGCCTAAGTCGCTGTGGCCGAAGATCCTGGAAGGTATGAAGGCTTTCGCGGCCGAGGCGAAGATGGGTGATGTCTGCGACCCGGACAACTTCATCAACGCCGTGATCGACGAGACTTCGTTCGACAACATCGCCGCCAACATTGCGTATGCGAAGAAATCGCGCAAGGCCAAGGTCGTCATCGGCGGCAAGTGCGACAAGAGCAAGGGCTACTTCGTGGAGCCGACGGTCATTGAGACCACCGATCCGCACTTCAAGACGATGGAAGAAGAGATCTTCGGCCCCGTCCTGACGGTCTATGTATATGAAGACAAGGACATGGACGCCGCAGTCGAGCTTTGCGACACCACCTCGCCGTACGGCCTGACCGGCGCCGTGTTCGGGCAGGATCGCCTGCTGGTTCAGAAGGTCGCCGACAAGCTGCGCTATGCGGCCGGCAATTTCTACGTGAACGACAAGCCCACGGGCGCCGTGGTCGGCCTGCAGCCGTTCGGCGGCAGCCGCAAGTCGGGCACGAACGACAAGGCGGGCGGCGAGTTCAACCTCATCCGCTGGGCCATCCCGCGCGCCATCAAGGAGACCCTGGTCCCGGCCCGTGGCTACAAGTATCCCTACATGAAGTAGCGGCGCGTGGCGGAGAACCGGCAATTGCGCAATTCGCTGCTGCTGACGCTGACGGCCGCCATCTGGGGCCTCGCGTTCGTGGCGCAGAGCGAAGGGAGCCAGTACATGGGCTCCTGCACCTTCACGGGGCTGCGGTCGCTGATTGCGGCCGCGGCCCTGTTGCTGGTGATCTGGCTCTCCGAACGGAGATCCCCGGTCAAGCCGGGGGTGACGAAAGAGGTCAAGCCGGGGGTGACAAACGAGGTCAAGCCGGGGGCGACCAATGACGTCATGCCCGGCCCTGACCGGGCATCTGGGGCGAAAGGCCTCTGGAAGGCGGGGATGATCTGCGGCACGCTGCTCTGCATCGCCAGCCTGGTGCAGCAGGAGGGCATCTCCCTGGGAACCGGCGCCGGCAAGGCGGGGTTCATCACAGCCACGTACATCGTCCTGGTGCCGATCTTCAACTGGCTGCTGTTCCGACACCGCACCAGCCCGCTGCTTTGGCTCGGCGTGGCTGTCGGCCTGGTCGGTTTGTATTTCCTCTGCATGGATACCTCGTTTACCATCCAGCGCAGCGACTTGCTGGTTCTGATCTGCGCCGTAGCCTTCTGTTTCCAGATCCTGGCGGTCGACCGCTTCTCACCGTGCTATGATTCGCTGAAACTCTCGGCCATCCAGTTCCTGACCTGCGGCGTGTTGGCGTCCATCCTGATGGTCTTCCGCGACATCATCCCGGTCGGCCTCTCCACCTGGGCAGCCCCCTTCGCATCATGGGATGCATGGATTCCGCTGCTCTACGCCGCCATCTTCTCCAGCGCCATCGGCTACACGCTCCAGATCATCGGCCAGAAGGGCCTCAATCCCACGCTGGCCTCCCTCCTCATGAGCACGGAATCGCTCTTCGCCGTCCTCACAGGCTGGCTCATCCTGCACCAGCGCCTCACGCCGCGCGAACTCCTCGGCGCCGCCCTGGTCGCCGTCGCCGTCGTCCTCGCGCAACTCGCCCCCAAGCGCCAATAATTGCGTGGCACTTTAACTGTTGATAATCAGGCAGGCATCTGCCACGGCCTATTCGCTGTAGAATGGCGCGCGGGCGTCTTTTTCCGAGAGGATGACTTCGTCGGGGGAGATGCCCCAGTCGATGGCGAAGGCCGGGTCATTCCAGCGGTAGGAGCCTTCGGATTCGGGGGCGTAGTAGTTGTCGCACTTGTATTGGAAGACGGTGTCGTCTTCGAGGACGAGGAAGCCGTGGGCGAAGCCGCGGGGGATGAAGAACTGGCGCTTGTTTTCGCCGCTGAGCAGCACTTTCACACTGCGGCCGAAGGTCGGCGAGCCGGGACGGATATCCACGGCGACGTCGAGGACGCTGCCACGCACCACGCGGAGGAGTTTGGCCTGCGCCATGTCACCCTTCTGGAAATGGAGGCCGCGCAGCACGCCTTTCTTCGCCGAAAGGGACTCGTTGTCCTGCACGAACGCGATCGGCCCGACGTGCGCCTCGAAGTCGCGCAGCGAGAACGATTCGAAGAAATAGCCGCGGTTGTCGCCGAATACCCGGGGCTCGATGATCAGCGGACCTTCAATTTCAGTTGGGATGTAATTCATCGGAATCTGCTTTAAAATTGTACAAAGATACGGTTATTTTTCATAAATTTGTAGGATAAGAACCAAAACACCCATGTATAAGATCGAATCCCACCCGATATTGGATATCCCGCAGGAGGATCTCCACGAGTTTCTCTTTGAAGGTCAGACAGTCCGCGGCCAGAAGGGCCAGACCATCGCTGCCGCGCTGCACCAGGCCGGCTTCCCCATCCACCACCACAGCCTGAAGGACCGCAAGCGCACCATGGAGTGCGGCATCGGCAAGTGCGGTGCCTGCGAGATGCTGGTCGACGGACACATCCGCCGCATCTGCATCACCAAGGTGGACGGCATACGCGAAGTACGCCGCGTCGGGAAAGAGAGCTTCACGTCGGTGGATACGACGACCGCACGCGAAGAACCGGCCAAGAAGGTGTACCGGACGGCCGTCGCCATCATCGGCGCAGGCCCGGCGGGCCTGGCTGTGCGCGAAGAGTTGAACAAGGCTGGCATCGACTGTCTCGTGCTCGACAACAACGACTCCATCGGCGGCCAGTTCCAGATGCAGACCCACCAGTTCTTCTTCTTCGAAAAGGAGCAGAAATTCGGCGGCATGCGCGGCTTCGACATTGCGAAGACCCTCGCCGGCGATTCGCTCGAAGGCATCCTGCTCAACTGCGTGGTGTGGGACATCCTCGAAGGCAAGCGGCTGGCCGTCAAGAACGTGGCTTCGCAGGAGATCTTTTACGTGGATGCCGAGCAGCTGGTGGTGGCCACCGGCGCCCTGCCCTTCATGCCCGCCTTCAAGAACGACGACCTGCCGGGCGTCTATACCGCAGCCGTGGTACAGCGCATGATGAACAAGGAACTGACGCTGCTGGGCAAGAACATCCTGACGGTGGGCGCCGGCAACATCGGCTACCTCACCTCGTACCAGGCCATGCAGGCCGGCGCGCACGTGAAGGCCATCATCGAGGCCATGCCGCATGAGGGCGGCTTCCCCGTGCAGGCCAACCGCCTCCGCCGCCTCGGCGTGCCCATCATGACGGGATACACGCTGGTGGAAGCCATCCCCAACGAAGACTACAGCAGCGTGACGGGCGCCATCATCGCCCAGTGCGAGAACTTCAAGCCGATTCCGGGCACGGAAGTCCGCATCGACGGCATCGACTGCATCAACATCTGCACCGGCCTGCTGCCCGACAGCCAGCTGCTGCGCAAGGGCGCCGAGGTGTTCGGCCGCGCCTGCCACGGCGTGGGCGACGCCGTCCGCATCGGCGAAGGCACCTCGGCCGTGCTCCGCGGCCGGCAGTGCGCCTACGAGATCCAGATGGAGCTCGGCCGCCGCATCGATTACAATGCCTATCTGACGGTATCCAAGGAATATATCGACTCGCAGCAGCGTCCCGTTCGCCTGCTCGAGGAGCCGCGCAAACCCGCGCCCGAGCGGCAGCGCAAGGGCGGCTTCGTGATTGCCGACTGCCTCTACGGCTTCGCGTGCAACCCGTGCTCGTTCTCCTGCAAGCAGGGCGCCATCACCAAGAGCTCCACGTCCGTCACCCCGACCATCGACTACGACAAGTGCATCGGCTGCATGGACTGCGTGTCGCACTGCCCGGGCCTGGCCATCTTCGGCTACAAGCCCGACCGCAAGCAACTCTTCCTGCCCATCGAGTTTGCCGTAGAGAAGGGGGCTGAAGTGTTCCTGGTCGACGACAACGGCCGGAAGGTGGGAGAAGGCGTGGTGGAACGCATCCTCGTGAAGCCCAACAAGACAAACGTGGCCGTAGTCAAGGCTGAGAAGTTGTACGACACGACCGCGGAGGACGCGCTGCTGGCCGCACGCGGATTCATCGTCAAGGAAAACTATCCTGCGCCGCTGGAACTCACACCCGCCTCGGTGGACGACGACTTCACCTATATCTGCCACTGCGAGGATGTGCGACTCAGAGACCTGCTCGCCCTGCTGAAGGGCCGCACCAGCATCACGGCACAAGAGCTCAAGCACATCTCGCGCCTGGGCATGGGCCCGTGCCGCGGCTCCCGCTGCCTCCCGCGCGCCAAGCAGGCGCTGCGCCCCTACGGCATCGAGATCACGGGCGAATTCACGCCGCGCGGCCCGATGTCGAACCTCGTGGAGATCGGCGGCGTGCGCAACGTGGAGCGGAAGATGGAACTCATCACGAACCCCAAGTGCACCGATGTGGAAATCCGCCGCGTGGGCGCCTTTGTGGCGGGCGGCGGCATGGCGGGTACCGCGCTGTTCCGTTATCTGGCGGAAGCCGGCATGAAGCCGGTGCTGGTCAACAACGACCATGGCAGTTCGTGGCGCTGCATCGCAGGCGGGCGTCCGGCCTTCTCGCTGCCGGCCCTGGCCGACATTGCTACGCACAACCTCGAGATCTTCCGCGAAGTACAGGCGTTGCGCAACATCGACCTCAAGATGACGCGCTACGTGAACTTTGTCCACGACGACGCCACCTACCGTTCGCTTGACGCCTCGCGTGCCTGGTCGAACGCGTATATGGTTGACAAGAAGGACTTTGCAAAAGAAATCTCGCCGTACATCAACCCTTCGCTCGACCTCTACAGCCACGCGCTGATCTCGCTCGACTGCTGGCAGGCCACGCCGGGCAAGACCATCGACACCGTACGGCAGCTCGGCATCCAGGCCGGCGGCCAGGTGTTCGAAGACACCGAAGTCATCAACGTCGAGAAGAACGGCGCGCAGTACCGCATCACGGTCCGCACCCGCGAAGGCCGTTATGTCCGCTACGAGACCGAGGTGTTCGTCAACGCCATGGGCGCCGGGGCGGAGAAGTTCGCCCGGCAGCTGGGCATCGAGACGGGACTCTACCCGGTACGCCACCAGGCCTTCATCACCAAGCGCCTGCCGCTCATCGGCAAGGACGGCGACTCGCTTGACATGCTCATCGACCGGCGCCACTACAAATGCTTCTCGGCGGTCTACGGTCAGCAGTTGGCCGAGACCGGCCAGATCATCGGCTGCGCTTCCCCGGCGCAGGATGCGACCGATGCGGCCAAGAATCTGAAAGTCAACACGCAGGACTTCCTGGAGATTGCCGCCGAAGTGTTCACGGAGTGGATCCCGCAACTGAAGGGCATGAGCTTCCAGGCTACCTGGTGCGGCTACTATACGGAGCCGCGCTACATCATCGACCCGTCGCTCGGCCTCTTCGTCGGCATGCGCGGCCACGGCTTCATGCTGTCGCAGTACATTGCGAAGCTCTACGTCGACGCCCTGCTGGGCCGCGAGGTCCCGGACTACTTCCGCGACCTGGCCCTCGGCGGTCCCGGCCTGAGCGAACAAGCGTTCAAATAGCGGCTTGCGCCGTATAAGCAAGCTTATAGACGTTTAAGGCAGTCTTTCAGGGAGTCCTGCCACGGCCGGAGCTGGATGCCGAAGTCGCGGATGATCTTGGCTTTGGAGAGGACGGAGCAGGCGGGGCGGACGGCGGGGGAGGGGTATTCGGCTGTCGTGATAGGGCGGACGCGGCAGGGGAGCGAAGCCTCCTGCATGATGGTGGCGGCGAAGTCGGCCCAGGAGCAGATGCCATCGTTGGTGAAGTGATAGATATCGCCGTGGCGCTGGCCGATTTGCGGGAGGATGGCCAGGATGGCTTCGGCCAGGTCGCGGGCGTAGGTCGGCGAGCCGATCTGGTCGCAGACCACACCTACCTCGGGTTTCTCGGCGCCGAGCCGGAGCATCGTCTTTACGAAATTGTTGCCGAAAGGGGAGTAGAGCCAGGAAGTGCGGATGATCAGGCTGCGGCAGCCAGCGTTGCGTACGGCGTCTTCGCCGTCGCGCTTGCTGCGGCCGTAAGCCGACAGTGGATGCCGGCGGTCGGTCTCCACGTAGCCGCCGTGGCGGCGCTTCCCGTCGAAGACGTATTCCGTAGAGATGTGGACCAGGGCCGCGCCCTTGCGGAGGGCGGCGCGGGCCAGGACGCCCGGCCCCGTGGCATTGATGAACTGGCAGAGTTCGGTATCGGTCTCGGCGGCGTTGACGTTGGTATAGGCGGCGCAGTTGATGATGATGTCCACCTTTTCCTCGTCGATCATCTTCTCGACGGCCTTCCGGTCGCAGATGTCCAGCCGGCGTACCTGCTCGTCCGAACGGATGTCCGTGAAAACGAAATCCTGCCGTCCTTCCGTCAGCAGCCGGAGTTCCGTGCCGAGCTGTCCGAAGGCCCCTGTGACCAATACTTTCTTCATCCCGTAAATTTTTATGCAAAGATATGAATTAATGAAGTATCTTTGTAAGTTAAATTAAGGTAAAACCGCTATTATGGATTACAATACGCAGCGAGAGAAACTCATCCTGCCCGAGTACGGCAGGAACGTGCAGAAAATGATTGAGCAGGTGAAGGCCATTCCCGACAAGGAGAAGCGCAGCCAGCAGATGCGCGCGGTGGTGCAGGTGATGGGCCTCCTCAACCCGCAGATCAGGGAATTGAACGACTACAAGCATAAACTGTGGGACCACGCCTATGTGATCGGCGGCTTCGACCTGGATATCGACGCCCCGTATCCCGCTCCCACGCCGCAGCAGTTCGAGGAGAAGCCCGACATCATCGCCCTTCCCGGCAAGCCCATCAAGGCCGCCTGCTACGGACGCAACATCGAGAACATGATCGCCCTGATCGCCGACCGCGAGGACGACGAGATCAAGAAGGAGATGATTCGCACCCTGGCCCTCTACATGCGCCAGCAGTACCTCATTTGGAACAAGGACAACGTGTCGGAAGAGACCATCTTCGCCGACATCGAGCGCCTCTCCGAAGGCAAGCTCAAGGTGCCTGAAGATGTCCATCTGGGCGCCATCTCCCAGAACGCCAACTTCGCGCGGCCCGGCATCAGCGTGGGCAGCCAGGGCGGCGGAGGCAATTACAACAACAAGAAGAACCGCAACTGGAAACGGAAGAAATAATGGCAGCCACCAAGAGCGAGAAGGCCCCCGCAAAGGGCAAGACGAAGAAGAAAAAGAGTGTCGCGGCGTCCGGCAAGGCGAAGCCCGCCCGCAAGACGGCGCCTGTGCGCGAAAGCGAACGTGAGCCCCTGCTGAGCGAGAACCCCCGCCGGATCATCCGGCTTACGCTCGGCTTCCTCTTCGGCATCCTGGCCCTCTACACGCTGGTGGCCCTGTTCTCCTATGTCTTTACCTGGACGGCCGACCAGAGCCTGAAGTTCGACCCGGCCATGTTCTCCATGGAATCGAGTGCCGCCAACGCCGGCGGGAAGATCGGTTACCTTTGGGCGAACCTGCTGGTCAACAAGCTGTTCGGCCTGGGCGCACTGGCCATTCCGGTGTTTCTGGGCGCGCTGTCGGTGTACTGTTTCCGTCTCAAGCACGTCAACCTGCTGCGCGTGTTCCTGCTCTGTGCCTTCGGCGCGGTGATCTTCTCCGTGCTGATGGCCTATATCTTCAGTTTCACTTCCTACGACGCGCTGCTGGGCGGCGGCGCGGGCGGCTCCTACGGCCACTACGCCAACTACTGGCTTTGCGACAAGCTGGGCAAGGCCGGTACCGCGGGCGTGCTGCTGGTAGTGCTCTTCCTGTATGCCTGCCTGCTGAGCCCGAAGGTGGCCGTGTGGCTCGACGAGCTGCTCTACGGCGTGTCACACCGTGTGCCGAAGGAGGATGATGCGGAAGGAGATGAGGAAGAAGAAATCGAGAATCCCTTTGAGGACGGTACCCTGCAGCCAGCCTTCGTGGTGGAGGGCGCCGAGGAAGCCGATACCGACCCGACCGACGATTGGATCGACGCCGCGAATGCGGCCGGCACCCCGGAACCGGACGAACCGCAGGAACCCGAAGAGCCCGAGGAACCCGCTGAACCTGAAGAGAAACCGGCTCCCAAGGAGGATGAAATCCAGCAGACCGATGTCCCGCTGACCATCGAGAAGAGCGAGAACGAGATCATCGACGGCCTCTCCGAACAGGAATGGCGCGAGCGCTACGACCCGCGCCTCGACCTGCCGCGCTTCAAGCTGCCGCCGCTGTCGATCCTCAAGGACTACAAAGAGATGTGGTACGAGGTCTCGCGCGAAGAACTCGAGAACAACAAGCAGCGCATCGTCAACGCGCTCAACAGCTATAAGATCCGGGTCAAGGGCATCACGGCCAAGATGGGCCCCACGGTGACCCTCTACAAGATCCAGCTCGACGACGGCATCAAGGTGGCCCAGGTGCGCAACCTCGAGGAAGATATCGCCATCTCGCTGGGTGCCAAGGGCGTGCGCGTGGTGACACTGCTCGACTCCGTGGGCATCGAGGTGGCCAATGTCAAGCCCAGCGTAGTGGCCCTCAAGGCCGTGCTGGGCTGCCAGCAGTACCAGGAAGCCAGCCAGAAGATGGAGCTGCCCATGGCCATGGGTATCACCGTAACCAACGAGCCGTTCTTCCTCGACCTGGCCAAGATGCCGCACCTGCTGGTGGCCGGCGCTACGGGCCAAGGTAAATCCGTGGGCCTGAACGTGATGATCACTTCGCTCCTGTATGCGCGCCATCCCGCCGAGATGAAGATGGTGCTGGTCGATCCGAAGAAGGTGGAGTTCTCGCTCTACGAGAAGCTCGAAAAGCATTATCTGGCCATGCTGCCCGACGGCGACGAGGCCATCATCACCGACACCAAGAAAGTCGCCAATACGCTGAACTCCCTCTGCATCGAGATGGACGCCCGCTACGACCTGCTCAAAAAGGCCGACGTGCGCCAGCTCAAGGAGTACAACGCCAAGTTCCTGAACCGCCAGCTCAATCCCAACAAGGGACATAAGTTCCTGCCGTACATCGTGGTGATCATCGACGAGTTCGGCGACCTGCTGATGACCGCCGGCCGCGAGATTGAGAACCCGATCGCACGCCTGGCGCAGAAGGCCCGTGCCGTGGGTATCCACCTGATCATTGCCACGCAGCGCCCGACCGTGAACATCATCACCGGCTCGATCAAGGCCAACTTCAACTCCCGCGTGGCCTTCAAGGTGAACACCGGCACCGACTCCAAGGTCATCATCGACCAGCCGGGCGCCAACCGCCTGATCGGCCGCGGCGACATGCTGGTGGTCTCTCCGGGCCGCGACGAACCTACGCGTGTGCAGTGCGCGCTGGTCGACACGCCGGAGATCCTCGACATCGTGCGCTTCATCAGCCAGCAGCGCGGCTATCCCGGCCCGTTCGAGCTGCCGGAATACGTGGACCCGAACGACGAAGATGCGGGCGTGGGCGACGTGGACCTCCACCGCCGCGACCAGCTCTTCGAGGATTGCGCCCGCATGGTGGTCCAGTACCAGCAGGGATCCACGTCCATGCTGCAGCGCAAGCTCAACGTGGGCTATGCCCGCGCGGGCCGCATCATGGACCAGCTGGAGGCCGCCGGCATCGTCGGACCACAGGAAGGCAGCAAGGCCCGCGCCGTTTTGGTGACCGATCTCGACACTTTGGACCGAATTTTGGAATCACTCAATCATATTTAGCGATTGAGTGCCATGAAACGACTTCTTCTCCTCTCCGCCCTGTTGCTCTGCACCCTTGCGGGGGCGCAGCAGCGCTTTTCCTGCTCCTTCAAGATGGTGGAAAACCAGACCGGCAAGGAAGTGGCTGCCGGCAAGGGCTACGTGCAGGACGACTGCTACCGGCTGGAAACCGACTGGATGCAGGTATGGTGCAACGGCCGTGACCGCTGGATCTATTCGCCCGGCAGCGACGAACTGGTCATTGAGAAGAACGACGTGTCGTTCCTCAAAGACATCTCCGTGACGAAGTCCGTCGACGGAACCGCCGTCGTGGCGTATGACAACTATACGATTACCCTGACAGGCATCAAGGAACAGGCCGAACCCTGGTCGACCACGTTCTTCATCATCGACCCCGAACTCTTCGGGGAGGATACCATCATAACAGACCTGCGTTGACGAATACCTCGACGAGCGACGGATAAGTGCCTTCCAGAAGTTCTGGGAGGCTTTCTTTTTCTACCCAGCGGGCCTCGTTGATATCCTCTTCCGTCTGCGGGATGAGGCTCTCTTCCGCCTCGTCATACATGCGGAACCAGTAGGTGTGCTTGAGTATGCTGTGGCCGTTCTGCTTATAGGTATGGTGGGTGGTGCAGATGGGGTCGCCGAGACGCAGGTGCGTCAGGCCGGTTTCCTCTTCCACCTCGCGCAGGGCGCACTGCTCGATGGTCTCGTCGGGCTCCTGCTTGCCTTTGGGGAGGTCCCAGACGCCGCGGCGGTAAATGAGCAGGTATTTGCCTTCCCGGTTCTGGACGAGGCCGCCGCCGGCGGGTATCTCCATGAAATGGGAAGCGAATTCCGGGAATTCATCGTCCCGGACAATGATGCGCTCGCGCTCGAAATAGACGTTCTGCATTATTTTCGTATCTTTGCTGGGTTAGCGGCCACAAAAGTAATGTTTCCTGCGGAATTTATCAACGAAATGCGCGATTCTCTCGGCCCGGAGCGGGCGGAGCGGGTGCTCGCGGCACTCTCCGGAGAGCCGGAGGTGTCGGTGCGCGTGAACCCGTTCAAGCTGTCGGTGGATGCGCTGCGGGCGCATTTTGGTGAGCTGGCAGGCGATGCGGTGGCCTGGGCTCCGGCCGAAGGTTTCTATCTCCGGGAGCGGCCATCGTTTACGCTCGATCCGCTGTTCCACGCGGGCGCATACTATGTACAGGAAGCCTCTTCGATGTACGTCGGCTCGATGTTCGACCGTGCCGCCGCGGCGCTGGGCGCCGGGGGTGCCCTGTCGGATGCGCCGGGGCGGGCGGCGGGCCTGCGGGTGCTTGACCTCTGCGCTGCGCCCGGCGGCAAGACCACACAGCTGCTCTCCCACCTGGATGATACGTCGCTGCTGGTGGCCAACGAGATCGTTCCCTCGCGCGCGACGATCCTGGCCGAGAACGTGGCCCGCTGGGGCCGCTCCAACGTGGCGGTCTCCGCTTCCGACCCGTCGGCATTCACCGCACTGCGGAACTTTTTCGATGTCGTGGTGGTCGATGCGCCCTGCTCGGGCGAAGGGATGTTCCGCAAGGACGCACAGGCGGTGGCGGAATGGTCGCCCGACGCCGTGCACCTTTGCGCGGCGCGGCAGCGCCGCATCCTCGGCGACGCCTGGCCGGCGCTGCGCCCCGGCGGCTACCTGATCTACTCCACCTGCACGTTCAACCACTTCGAAGACGAAGACAACGTCACCTGGATTAGCGACGAACTGGGCGCGACCTGCCAGGAGATGCGCCATTTCTACCCCGGCGAAGACCGCGGCGAAGGTTTCTTCGCCGCACTGCTGCGAAAAGCCGGGCCACAGAATGAGCGTACGGGGGTCCAGACGCATTCTGTGGCCAGAAAACAGCGGTTTCAATCCGATTCCGGGCCACAGAATGGCTTTCAGATGGTGGCGGCGCATTCTGTGTCCATGCTCAAGCAGGTATCTGTCTCTTTGGCGGCGGCGCTGCCGCAGCTGGAGAAACAGCTGCGCGTCATCGCCTCCGGCACGGCCGTCGCCACCCGCAAGGGCCGCGACCTCGTCCCCGAGGCCGACTACGCCCTGGCCGTCGACCGTATGCCACTGGCCGGCCTGTCTTTTGAAACCGTGGAAATCACCCGCGATGAAGCCCTGAAATTCCTCTCGAAAGACCCCCTCAGCCTTCCCGACGCCCCCCGCGGCTACCTCCTCCTGACCCAAGCCGGCCTTGGCCTCGGCTTCGTCAAAAACCTCGGCACCCGCACCAACAGCCTCCTCCCATCCTCCCGCCGCATTCGAATGCGCTAAAATTTCATAGGGCGACATCCTGCCGGGATGCCGCCCTACTACTAACCTAAACTTAAACTTAAACTATGAAAAACTTCGACGCTTTTCATTACAATATCTATGCCAGAATTTTCTATCTGAGCGAAGCGCTATACAATCCTAAGTTTCGCGAATTTGAGCAATAACGTCTTTTGGCCGCCAGTGTCGAAGACGACGACGGCTTTGCGGTTGGGACCGTCGCCTTCCATCGAGAGGATCTGGCCGTAACCGAAACGGTCGTGCTCCACGCGCTGACCGACGCGAAGGTCGGCGATGGGCGAGGGCGCAAAGCCGGCTGAAGGCGTGTGGGCCGGGGTCGACGGTGCCGAAGGAATCGGCCGGGGCTGAGCGGCCGCCGCCGGCGAAGACGACCGCTGCCAGGGACGCGCCGCCGACTCCCGCTGCCAAGGCTTTCCCGCCTGCTGCCCCGAAGGCCGTCGGTATGTTTCAAAATCAGACTGCCGGAACCGCGTCTGCGGGAACGGATCGTAGCGGTTCTGGTCGGAGTCCGGCTCAACGGCGTAGTACTGCCGGTCGATCTCGCGCAGGAAACGCGAGGGACGGTTCGACTCCTCGCTGCCCCACTTGCGCCGGTTCTGCGCATACGAGACCGTGACAACCTTCTCCGCCCGCGTGAGCGCCACGTAGAAGAGCCGCCGCTCCTCCTCGATGTCCGCCGGCGAAGCGTTGAGACCTTCCGACGGGAAAAGATTCTCCTCCATCCCCACCACGTACACATACGGGAACTCCAGGCCCTTGGCCGAATGGACCGTCATGAGCGTGATCTTGTTCGACTGGTCGCGGTCCGGGTCCTGCGTGTCGTCCTTCTCCACCTCACTCATCAGGTAGATGTTCTCCAGATAGTCGTTGAGGCGGACCACCGTGTCGACCGGCGCCTCGCCGTCCTCCGCGAGCACCTGCCGCATCTCCGTCTCCTCCTCGCTGAATTCCTTGATGCTGTTGAAGAGCTCCTCCACGTTCTCGGAGCGGCCCATGCCCTCCGGAGAGGTGTCCGCTTTGAGCGCAGCCAGGAAGCCGGAGTCCCGGCCGATGGCGCAGGCCAGCTCGTAGCAGTCGGCCGTCTCCACCTTCTCGCACAAAGGCTCCATCATCGCCACGAAATCGCGCAACTTCTTGATGCCCGCGTCTTTGAGGCCGACCGCGTAGAGCGCCTCGTTGGCCAGCAGCGGTGCGTTGTAGAGCGAGCATCCCGCTGCGGAAGCGGCGGCGGCCAGACGCTCGATGGTCGTGTCGCCGATGCCGCGCCCCGGCACGTTGATCACGCGGCGGAACGACTCGTTGTCCTGCGGGTTGACCACCAGCTTGAAGTAGGCCAGCGCATCCTTGATCTCGGCCCGCTCGTAGAACCCGTGGCCGCCGTAGATGCGGAAGGGGAGATTGCGCTTTCGCAGCGCCTCCTCGAAGGAACGGGACTGCGCGTTGGTGCGGTAGAGGATCGCGAAACTGTCGTACGAAGCCTTGGCGGCGTAGATGCGCTCCACGATGGACGAAACTACCAGGTGCGCCTCCTCGCTCTCGGTGTAGGCCTTGATGACCCCGATCTTCTCGCCCATGCCCGCGCGGGAGAAGCACTCCTTGTGAAGCCGGCGCTCGTTGTGCGCGATCAGGCTGTTGGCCGCCGCCACGATGGTCTGCGTGGAGCGGTAGTTCTGCTCCAGGCGGAACTCCCGGGCCTCGGGATAATCTTTCTTGAAGCGGAGGATGTTCTCGATGCGTGCGCCGCGGAAGCCGTAGATACTCTGGGAGTCGTCGCCCACCACGCAGATGTTGTGGTGCGGCTCGGCCAGGCGGCGCAGGATCGAGTACTGGGCGTGGTTGGTGTCCTGGTACTCGTCCACGAGGATGTAGCGGAAGCGCCCCGCGATGGCCTCGCAGGCCTCGGGGAAACGCTTCAGCAGGATGTTCATGTTGAGCAGGATGTCGTCGAAGTCCATGGCACCGGCTTCCAGGCACTTCTTCTGGTACAGCTCGTAGATGTCGGCGGTGCGCGGGTGGCGCGTCGCGCGGTCGCGCTCCGCGATGTCCGGGTCGTTGCGGTAGGCCGCTACCGTCACCAGGCTGTTCTTGGCCATGGAGATGACGTTCTGGATGACGGCGGGCTTGTAGATCTTGTCGTCGAGCTCCAACTCCCGGATGCAGTGCTTGATGACGCTGCGGGAGTCCGTCTGGTCGTAGATCGTGAAATTCTGCGGGTAGCCGAGCAGCGATGCGTACTCGCGCAGGAAACGGATGAAGACGGAGTGGAAGGTGCCCATCTGGATCCAGCGCGCCTTCCGGTCGCCCACCAGTGTGGCCACGCGCTCCTTCATCTCGCCTGCCGCTTTCTTGGTGAAGGTCAGGGCCAGCACCTCGCCAGGCCTGCAATCTCCCTCCAGTATGTGCGCGACCCGGCAGGTGAGTACGCGCGTCTTTCCGGAACCGGCCCCCGCAATGATCAGCGATGGCCCTTCCGTACACAGGACAGCGTCCTTCTGGGCGCTGTTCAACCCCTCGAACAGGTCTGTTTGCGAATTGTTCATCATATCGCAAATTTAGGCTTTTTTTTATCACTTATTATAGGTAATTTTGCGGATTATTGTAAACTATTTATTACTAACCAAATAATTTCATGTCAGATCAAATCAGATTGAAAAAGGGGCTCGACCTGCCCATTGCAGGCGCGGCCTTTTGCGAGGTGACGACACGTGTCAAGCCGGATCTGGTGGCTGTCAGACCGACCGATTTCCGGGGGATGGTTCCGCGTCTCCTGGTGAAGGAAGGCGACAGCGTCAAGGCCGGTTCGCCGCTTTTCGCCGACAAGAAATGTCCGGCGATGGTCTTCTGCTCGCCGGTCAGCGGCGTGGTCGAGGCAGTCGTGCGCGGTGAAAAGCGCAAGCTGCTGGCGGTCGTCGTCAAGGCCGACGGCAAGGACGAGGCCGTGCACTTCGACGTGTCGAAGGTCTCCTCGCTCGATAAGAAAGGGATGACCGGCCTGCTGCTGGAGAGCGGCTTGTGGCCCTGCCTCAAGCAGCGCCCCTACGGCACCGTGGCCGATCCCGAGGCGACCCCCAAGGCCATCTTCATCTCCGCGATGAACACCGCCCCGCTGGGCGCCGATCCCGAGTTCGCGCTCAAGGCCGACGTGGATGCCATCCAGGCCGGCGTCAACGCCCTCGGCAAGCTCACCCAGGGCGGCGTACACCTCTCGCTGGGCGCCCGCAACTTCGCAGGCAGCGAATTCCACCGCCTCACCGGCGTGGTGTTCCACCAGTTCGAAGGCCCGCATCCGGCCGGCAACGTCGGCGTGCAGATCAACCACATCAGCCCCATCAACAAGGGCGAGGTGGTCTGGACCGTCGACCTCCACCTGGTGGCCGTCATCGGCCGTTTTATGCAGAAAGGCGTGCTCGACATGCGCCGCATCATCGCGGTGGCCGGTCCCGCCGCCGTCAATCCTTCCTACGCGGAAGTGCCTGCCGGCGTGTCGATGAAGCAGCTCACCAAGTATTTCGGCGAGGGCGACATCCGTATCATCAGCGGTGACGTGCTCTCCGGCGAGGCGGTCGGTCCCGACGGCTTCCTGGGCTTCTACCACAACCAGGTGAGCGTCCTCAAGGAAGGCCACTACTACGAAATGCTCGGCTGGGCGAACCCCATCCGCGGCAAGAAGTTCTCGTTCTCCCGCGCCTATCCGGCCTTCCTCTGCTGCAAGAAGAAGTACGACATGGATACCAACGAGAACGGCGGCGAGCGTCCGTTCCTGGTGAACGACGTCTACGGCAAGGTGCTCCCTATGGACATCTATCCCGTGCAGCTCTTCAAGGCCTGCCTGGCCGGCGACCTTGACAAGATGGAGCAGCTCGGCATGTACGAAGTGATCGAGGAGGACGTGGCGCTCTGCGAGTACGTCTGCCCCTCGAAGATTGAGATCCAGAACATCATCCGGGATGGTATCAACCTGATGATGAAAGAATTGTAAGGAGGAAAGCGTATGGCACTCAGAAATATGGTTGACAAGGTCAAACCGACCTTCGAAAAGGGCGGCAAGCTGGAAAGTCTCCACTCGACGTTCGATGCGTTCGAGACCTTCCTCTTCGTCCCCGACCGCGTCACCCGCAAAGGCGGCACGCACGTGAAAGACGCTGTGGACCTCAAGCGCCTGCTGATCATCGTCGTACTGGCGATGGTCCCCGCGCTCCTCTTCGGTATCTGGAACCTCGGCCAGCAGCACAGCATCGTCTTCGGACTCGACTGGGGCTTCTGGCAGAAAGTCTGGTACGGCTTCGTGCGGATCATCCCGCTCTACCTGGTCTCCTACATCGTGGGCCTGGGCATCGAGTTCGTCTCGGCGCAGCTCAAGGGCCACGAGGTGAGCGAGGGCTACCTGGTGAGCGGCTTCATCATCCCGCTCATCGTGCCGGTCGACGTCCCCTGGTGGATGCTCGCTATCGCCGTGGCCTTCGCCGTAATCATCGGCAAGGAAGTCTTCGGCGGCACCGGCATGAATATCTGGAACCCGGCCCTGCTGGCGCGCGCCTTCCTGTTCTTCTCGTACCCGAGCAAGATGTCGGGCGACACCGTGTGGGTGGGCGGCCTGAACAAGGCCCTCGCGGGCGGTACGCCGTGGAAGGGCGGGGAAGTGGTGGATGCGCTTTCCGGCGCCACGCCGCTGTCCCACGCTTCGCTCGATGGCCTGTCCGCCGCCGGCACCACGCCTTGGAACCTGTTCCTGGGCGACATCCCGGGTGCCGTGGGTGAGACCAGCGTCATCGCCATCCTGATCGGCGCGTTGATTCTCCTCGCCACAGGCGTGGCCAGCTGGAAGATCATGTGCTCGTCGGTGCTGGGCGCCCTGCTGGTGGGCTGGCTCGGCAACATCGGCGGTGTCAGCGACATCCCGTGCTGGGAAATGCTGCTCATGGGCGGCTTCGCGTTCGGTACCGTGTTCATGGCCACCGACCCGGTGACCTCGGCGCAGACCGAGTGCGGCAAGTGGATCTACGGCTTCCTGATCGGTGCGCTCTGCATCACGGTGCGCCTCTTCAACCCGGGCTATCCCGAGGGCATGATGCTCGCCATCCTGCTGATGAACACCTTCGCTCCGCTGATCGACCACTACGTTGTCAATGCCAATGTCAAACGCCGTCTCAAACGGGCTAAAACCGTATAAGCGATGAATACCAACAGCAACGTATATACCGTCGTCTACACGACCATCATCGTCGTGATAGCGGCCGCCATCCTGGCCATTGCCGCGATGGCGCTCAAGCCGAAGCAGGACGCCAACGCCAAGGCCGAGACCATCGGCCAGATGCTGGCGGCAGCCGGTTTCTCCGAGAAAGACGCGCTTTCCAAGCTCGGCAACGACAAGATCCTCGCCATGTACAGCGAGAACGCCAAGGTGGCCTTCCTGATCGATGCCGCCGGCAACAAGGTCGGCGAGCTGGATACGGAAGTCTCCAACATCGAACTCCAGGACAACCTCAAGCAGGAGAACAAGAACATCGCCGCCGGCGACCCGAACCTCCCGGTCTATGTCTTCGAGAAGGACGGGGCCGAGGTCAACGTGATCCCGATCTACGGCGCCGGCCTCTGGGGCCCGATCTGGGGCTATGTCGCCTTCAACGCCGACTGCACCGAGATCGTCGGTGCGTACTTCGACCATGACAGCGAGACCCCGGGCCTCGGTGCCAAGATCAAGGACGAGCCGTGGTTCCGCGAGCAGTTCAAGGGCAAGAAGGTCAACTTTGCGGATGCCGGCCATCTGTTCAGCATCGTCAAGGGCGGCGCCCCGAAGGGTGACGACTCCGCGGTCGATGCCATCACCGGCGCCACGATGACCTGCAACGGCCTCGACGCTGCGCTGAACACCTGGTTCAAGGCCTACATGCCTTTCCTGCAGAAGAAAGCCGGTGCGGCCGGTGTCGACAATGACGCCTGCTGCGGTGGTGACACCTGCGACGGGGAAGGCCAGTGCGAAGGCTGCAACGGCCAGCACCAACACAACCATAATCATCAGGAGGGATAAGCCATGAATGAAGAACTCAAGAAAACCCTGTTGAACCCGATTTTCAAGGGCAACCCGATCACGGTCCTCGTGCTCGGCAT